>OJVY01000002.1_pt1 | contig 277156 bp, 224 predicted proteins | sample 1600301 | NCBI WGS metagenome assembly OJVY01 (sample SAMN04436925, study PRJEB24849) | human gut metagenome | biome: human gut; feature: NICU; material: stool | host: Homo sapiens | place: USA: Saint Louis, MO | collected 2012-05-22
GGGCGCGCGAGGCCGGGCCTGCCGCGGCGCTCACCGGTCCGCTGGACCGGGGCGACGTCGGCACCGTTCGGCGCCACCTGGCGGCCCTAGACGACGAGCACGCGGCCAGCTACGTCGATGCGCTGCGCCTCGTGCTCGACCAGGGACTCGCGCGTCCCGGCGTCGCGGCGAGGCTGCGTGACGTCGTGGGACCGGCGCCCGGGGCTGGCGTGCCGGCGAGTGAGGGTGGGGCTCAGGGCGACCCCCACGTAGCGACGCTGACGAGCTCGTCTATGCTCAAGTCAACCCGTGTACGAATGCGGGCTGATTGGGAGAGTGTGCACGTGCAGTTGCGAACCATGATCCACGGGAAGATCCACCGGGTGCGGGTCACCGCCGCCGACCTCAACTACGTGGGGTCGATCACGGTTGACCCCGACCTCCTCGACGCGGCGGGAATCGCTGAGTACGAGCGGGTGCAGGTCGTCGACATCAACAACGGCGAGCGCTTGGAGACGTACACGATCGCCGGGCGTCGCGGCAGTGGGGAGGTCCAGCTCAACGGGGCCGGTGCGCGGCTCGTCCAGCCCGGTGACCTCGCCATCATCATGGCGTACACGTTGGTCACCCATCCGGTCCCGGAGACGTGGTCGCCGCGCGTCGTATTCGTCGACGACGACAACGCGGTGACGAAGGTCGTCGAGGGAGACCAGGGCGATGAGGCTGTCGCGGGGGTCGCCGAGGGCGATGGGGCTGTGACAGGCGACGGGGTAGGGGCGCGACGATGACCGACACCACGACCCCCGCCAGACCGGCCCGCCGTACCACGATCAGCGACCTCATGAAGGTCTACCGTGCCGGTGAACGCTTCAGTGTCGTCACGGCCTACGACCACACCAGCGCGGCCATCGTCGAGCGCTCCGGCATCCCGGCGATCCTCGTCGGTGACTCCGTCGGCATGGTCGTCCACGGGCACGACTCGACGCTGCCGGTGACGATCGACGACATGGTGCGCCACACCCGGTGGGTCGTCGACAGTTGCAGCACACCGCTGGTCATCGCGGACATCCCGTTCGCCTCCACCGTCACCGTCGAGGACACGGTGCGTCGCGCAGCTCGACTCATGGCCGAGGGCGGGGCCGGGTCGGTGAAGATCGAGGGCGGCGTGGCGCAGGCAGCGTCCATCTCGGCGACCGTCAACCAAGGCATTCCCGTCGTCGGACACGTCGGCCTGACGCCGCAGTCGGTGCACCAGATCGGTCTGCGTGTGCAGGGTCGTGGGGCCGACGCCGCAGAGCGCGTCATCCGCGACGCCATCGCCGTGCAGGATGCCGGAGCCTGGGCCGTCGTCCTGGAACTCGTGCCCGCACAGCTCGCCGCCGAGATCACCCGCCGGTTGACCATCCCGACCATCGGCATCGGTGCCGGCGGCGGGACCAACGCGCAGATCCAGGTGTTCCACGACCTGCTCGGTCTGCTCGACTGGACGCCGCGTCACTCCCGGCACTACGCGGAACTGGGGTCCGACGCGGTGCGTGGACTGACCGCGTGGCGTGGGGACGTGGCGACGGGCCAGTTCCCGACCGCCGCCAACAGCTCGTCGATGGACGACGCCGATCTGCGCACGGCCGTCGCCCGTGTCGACAGCGCTGGCACACGTCGGCCGACCGCGGCCGATGCGCACGACATGAACGAGGCGGGGTCGCAGGTCCACCGTCGGAGAGGATGATCCATGAAGGTGTGCACCACGCGCGCGCAACTGCGCGAGGCACGACGTGAACTGGACGGCACGCTCGGGCTCGTCCCGACGATGGGAGCGCTCCACGCAGGGCACCTGTCGCTGGTCGAGCACGCCCGGCGTACCGACGACCACGTCGCCGTGTCGATCTTCGTCAATCCGCGTCAGTTCGGCCCGGATGAGGACTACGACTCCTACCCCCGCACCCGTGACGCCGATCTGAAGGCTCTGGAGGCCGCCGGGGTGGACCTCGTGTGGACCCCCGGCGTCGAGGACGTCTACCCGGAGGGGTTCGACGCGCAGGTCCACGTCGGCGGGGTGACGCAGGTTCTGGAGGGGAAGGCGCGTCCCGGGCACTTCGACGGCGTCTGCACCGTCGTGTCCATCCTGCTGAATCTGTTCGCCCCTGACGACGCCTTCTTCGGCCTCAAGGACGCCCAGCAGACCGTCGTGCTCGCCAAGATGGTCGAGGATCTCGGCATCGACGTGCGCCTGCACCGCTGCCCGATCGTCCGCGAGGACGACGGTCTGGCGCTGTCCAGCCGCAACCGCTACCTGACGCCGGCCCAGCGTGCCCTCGCGCCGTCCCTGCACCGTGCGCTGACGAAGGCGCGCCAGGCCTGGCAGGCGGGGCAGTGCAGTGCCGGGGCGCTGCGGCTCATCATCCTCGACGGCCTCGTCGACCTTCCTGAGGGCGAGGTCGACTCACTCAGCGTCGCTGATCTGCGGACGCTTCAGGAGGTCCCGGTGATCGGCGACGACCCGGTGCTGCTGTCGGCCGTGCTGCGTTTCGGTGATGTCCGCCTGCTCGACAACGAGGTGCTGTCGAAGGATCCGGTGGCCTGATCCGACCGACAGTCGTGACGTAGCGGCATCTCGCGCGGCGGATTCCAGTGGTCAACGCAGCGGGTGAGGAGTTGGGTTGTACTTGTTGGATGTTCGCCGCCAGGCGTTGGGGTTGTTGGAGGCTGGGCACTCGTGCCGGCACGTGTCGCGCGTGTTGGGTGTGGGTGTCAACCCGGTACGCAGGTGGGCCATGCTGGCGGGTATGGAGTTGATGCGGGGCCGTCATGGTAGGGCCCGGGCCGTGCCTCACGCCGAGCCGGTGGATCCTGCCGGGCCGTTGACCGGGCAGGACAGGTCGAGCGCGGTTTGCACCGTCCACGTGCCGGTGCCCTTCATGAGGGCGCGGTCGGCGATGACGTCGACGAGGTCGGCGCCGGTGCGTGGGTCGGCCTGACGCAGCACCTCGGCGGTGATCTGGATGAGGTACGAGTCCAGGTCGCCGGTGTTCCACTCGGCGAAGACGTCGGCGCACTCGGAGTTCGACAGCCCGGCTCCACGCAGCAGCATCCATGCCTCGCCGATGACCTGCATGTCGGCGTACTCGATGCCGTTGTGGATCATCTTGACGAAGTGCCCGGCGCCGTCCGGGCCCATCCACGCGCAGCACGGGTCGACCGAGCCGTCCGGGTTGGCGACGTGGGCCGAGATGTCCTCGAGCACCGGGCCGAGGATCTGGTACGACTCCCGCGTGCCGCCGGGCATGATCGCCGGGCCCTCGAGCGCACCGACCTCGCCCCCGGAGATACCGCACCCGACGAAATGGAAGCCCTGGGCGCGGACCCGCTCCTCGCGGCGGATGGTGTCGGTGAACAGCGAGTTGCCGCCGTCCATGATGACGTCGTCGGGGTCGAGGAGGGGAAGCAGGGAGTCGATGGTGGCGTCCGTGGCGTCCCCGGCCTTGACCATGAGGATGATGCGACGCGGACGCTCGATGGACGCGACGAACTCCGGCAGCTCGTGCGCGGGCCTAAAGATTCCCTCCGCGCCGTGCTCGGTGACGACGCGGTCGGTGCGTTCCGGGCTGCGGTTGAACAGGGCGACCCGGTAGCCGTGGTGGGCCAGGTTACGGGCGAGGTTGGACCCCATCACCGCCATTCCGATGACGCCGATCTCGGCCTTCTCATTCATGTGATTCCTCCTGGTTCATGCGTTGCCAGCGGGAGCGTAAGTGGTGTGCGGCGACCTTGGGCAGACGGTCCCGGCTGAAGTGTCGGCCTCGTTGTGTCATGTCGTCCTCGTGCGTCACACGAGCACCGATGTGAGCAGGACGAGAAGAATGCCAGTCACGGACAGGACTGTCTCCATCAGCGACCACGACTTGATGTTGTCTCCCACTGAGACGTTGAAGTACTCCTTGATGAGCCAGAACCCTGCGTCGTTGACGTGGGAGAAGAACACTGAGCCGCAGCCCACTGCGAGGACAAGCAGAGCCGCGTGTGGCCCAACCATCGTGGCGGCGAGCGGCTCCAGGATGCCTGCCGACGTCACCGTGGCAACGGTGGCTGATCCGGTCGCCAAGCGAATGGCCACGGCGACGAGCCAACCCATGAGCAGCGGGGACAGGCCCGAGTGGATGATCCCCTGAGCGAGCAACTGCCCGATCCCGGTGTCGACGAGGACCTGCTTGAACCCGCCGCCGGCGGCGACAATGAGAAGTATGCCGGCAATCGGGGGAAGAGAGTCTCCCACGCTCTTGCTGACGGCCTGACTGTGCATGCCTGACGACCTGCCCAGCGTGAACAGTGCGAGGAGCGTCGTGATGAGAAGTGCGAACATGGGCTGCCCGAGGAAATCCAGCACGTGCCGAACGGCCGACCCATCCCGGGCAAAAATGTCTGCCAGGGCCTTGCCGAGCATGAGCACGACCGGGAGCAGGACCGTCGTCAGGGTGATGGCGAAACTAGGCCGACGCGGGGCAATGCCGGATCGGCCTTCGCCATTGGTGTCCATGAAGAGGTCTGGCGCCTCGGCGGGCACCCACTTTGCGGCGACCTCGCTGAACAAAGGCCCGGCGACGATCACGGTCGGAATCGCGATGAGAACACCCAGACCGAGGGTCGTTCCGAGGTCAGCCTTCAGCAGGCCGATTGCTGCGAGGGGGCCCGGGTGCGGCGGAACAAGGGCGTGCATGGTTGATAGGCCGGCGAGCGCAGGGATTGCCACTCTCATCAAGGGCAGCTTGGACCGACGGCTCACCAGGAGAATGACTGGCATTAGGAGCACAAGACCGATTTCAAAGAACATCGGAAGGCCGATGATGGCTCCGACGAGGGCCATGGCCCAAGGTAGAGTTCGTGGGCTCGCCTTGCTGACGAGGGTGTCGACGATGCGGTCGGCACCACCCGAATCGGCGAGCAATTTTCCGATGATTGCTCCGAGCGCAATCAGAACGCCGACTCCGGCAACTGTCCCCCCGACGCCGGTCGAGTACGAGTCGAGTACCTGCTTCAGAGACATCTGGGCGATTCTGCCGACGATTAGCGCGCCGATGGTCAATGACAGGAAAGCGTGCAGCTTGAACTTGGTGATGAGGACGATGATGACGGTGATCCCGACGAGAGCAGCTATATCAGTTGCCAAGTCGGTGCTGTAGGTGTTGGGGCTTCCAGGGGCGTGAACACAACTCCTCCTTGAGTCTTGTGTGGCCGTTCGGCCTTGTGAGGGTGAAGTAGTTACCGTGCGACCCAGGCGTTCGCACGATCGACGAGGTCGTCGACGGTTGCGGAAAAATCCAGTTCGATTCCTCGTTCGTCGGACTCGAGCGGCTCCAATGTGCGGTATTGGAACTCGACGAGTGACGCCGGCATGAAGTGGCCCTTGCGCTCGGCCACTCGTTGGTTGACGATTGCCTGGTCGCCGCGTAGGTGTATGAATACGACCTCAGGGCACTCGTCGCGGAGAAGATCGCGATAGGACCTCTTGAGCGCTGAGCACGCGACGACGCCTCCGGTGTGGTGGTGTTCGCGAAACCATTCGCCGATACGGCGGAGCCAAGGTTGCCGGTCGCTGTCGTCAAGGCTGTGGCCGGCTGTCATCTTGTCGATGTTCGCCTGGGGGTGCAGGTCATCACCATCAATGAACGGGACCGTGAGCCGTGCTGCCAAGGCCTGCCCAACAACGGTCTTTCCTGCCCCACAGACGCCCATCACGATGGCGAGCGGGGGCTGCCCGATGGTATGCATGAGGTCTCCTTGCGTGTCTGCGTTGACCGCCCCATCGTAGTGCAAACGTATGATGAGTCAACGCAGGAGGCTCGAAAGATCAGATGACTTCGTGGTCGCTGATGCGCAGCCCATCGCTGCGACACCCGTGTGGCACGGTCGCGCGCCTCGGTTTCAGTAGGATGAGGCCCCATGGTTCAGGAGCGCTTGACGTCGACAGTGGCGAACGCTGTAGGCGCGCGCATCGTCGGTGGCGAGTTCAGGCCGGGCGACTCGATGCGTCTCGACGAGCTTGAAGCGGAGTTCGGAGTGTCTCGGTCTGTGTCACGCGAAGCCGTGAAGATTCTTGAATCGTTGGGTCTGGTGAGGTCCCGCCGTCGGGTTGGAGTGATCGTTCAGCCCATGGGTGAGTGGAACGTTATGGCTCCCCAAGTAATCCAGTGGCAACTCCAAGGGCCGAACCGGCTTGCGGAATTGGAGTGGATCAGTCAGTTACGCAGCGCTATTGAACCGACGGCCGCTCAACTTGCGGCCAGTACCGCCACCGCCGAGCAGTGTACACAGATGGGGGCTGCGGTAGCAGGGATGACGGCGAGTGCGGTTGACGGCGATCTTCACGCTTACCTCCGACACGACATCGCTTTCCATACGACGTTGCTCTCGGCGAGCGGCAACCCACTGTTCGCGGCGCAGATGTCGGTTGTGGAGTCTGTACTTCGGTGTCGAACTGAACTCATGCCGTTTGCCCCAAATCCAGACGCCATCGACCTTCATCGGGCGGTCGGGGCTGCTGTCGCGTCGCGTCGAGGGGGTATGGCTGAACATGCGATGCGTGACTTGCTCAAAGAAGCCCGGCAGGCCATGGAGGATGCGGCGAGTTGATGGGTGCCTCCATGGCCCGGTGTAATTCCGAGTTAGTCACTGGATATGCGACGTCGAATCGCGAAAAGCCGGAAATATCCCAAGACGATCGGGCAGGTCAAGACCGAGATCCTCGATGCGATCTGCTGGGTCACCGAGTGGCACCGTCGCCATGCCCGCAAGATGATCTGCCAACGGGCTACAGGCATCGACTTTGGCCCGCGTCGCCCCAGGCAACCGGTGCGCACAGACCAACGGCTCCTGCAACGCCACCGACCGGCACGCCTTGGCTCAGCAACTCACCCAAGCCGACCCCGTCACCACCCGCGAGCAGATCGCGCTCATCTACGCCAACTTGCTCGAACTTGCCCATCGCCGCGGCCGGGTCGAACACAGAGTCAAACGCAATACCGTCCATCTGTCCTGCACCAAACTCAAAACGCGGGCATCTTGACACGGGTCAACAGAGAAGAGGGGGCAGCGGCTACCTCGTCGCACAGCAGAGCCCGGTTTGGCGCATGTCTTCCGAGTGCACCGACCGCTGCCGGGATCTTGGCCCCGGTTGATTCATTCGGAGACAACAAGGACAACGTCCCGGCTGCAACCGGCCAACTGCGGAAGCAGACCCAAGGCACTTCGGATCGCATCCGACCAGCTATTTGTAGCCGGGGCGTCTTGCGGGGTCAGAACAGTTTCCTGGGATCGGTGCCGGTCGCCAACGCAGCTGCCACGAGGATTCTGGACTGTCCGGCTCGCAGCGGGCCGGAACTGATGATCCCCTTCTCGGCCAACGTCGCCCCTCCGCCTGCGCCGCCGTACACGCCCGCGACCTGGCCCGCGTCCACGCGGGTGGTGAGCACGACGGGGACGTGGTGGCGGGTCGCTGCTCGCACTGCGGCATCAGCGAATGTGCTGCCGATGTTGCCGTCACCCATGCCCTCGATGACGAGACCTTGGGCGCCGTTATCGATCGACGAGTCGATGAGTGTGGCCGGTGCGCCCGGGTAGGCGGCGATGATGTCGACACGCACGTCCCGTAGCGGTTTGAAGGGTAGCGGGGCCGGACGCTTCACACCGTGGGGGCAGTTCGTCGCGAAACCGTCCTCCTTCTGCGTGTCCGCCTTGTGCAGACCGCGGGCGTGGAAGACCTTGCCGCCGAAGGCGACGAAGACACCCTTGCCGCGGTTGTGCGCATCCGTGGCCGTTCGTACGGCGAGAGTGAGGTTCGACGGGCCGTCTGGGTGGGGATCGTCGTGGGGGCGCATGGCACCGGTCAGCACGACCGGTTTGTTTCCGCTGACGAAGGTGTCGAGGGCGATAGCTGTCTCCTCCATCGAATCGGTGCCATGCGTGACGATGACGCCGCTCACCTCCGCCCGGCCCAGCGCCCGCAGCACGGCCTGGATGATGTGGTCGGTGTCGTCGAGGGTCATGGCCGACGAGTCGAGTTGGGCGATTTTCTGCACCTCGAGGTGGAGCGTGCCCTTCGGGAAAGCGTCGTACACCGGTTTGACGAGTTCCTCGCCCGAGACGGTGGGGACCACGGCACCCTTGCTGTCATGGGTGCTCGCGATGGTGCCACCGGTCGAGAGAACGACGATGTGGTGGACCGTGGCCTTCTCGGTGGGACTGTGCTGTGGTTCCGGTGAGCCGCTCCCGCTCTTCGTTGAGTTCTCGTGGCATCCGGACAGGAGCTCACTGATGGTCAGGGTCGCTCCGACGGCCAGGAGTGAGCGGCGTTTGATGTGTGACGATGTCATGGGTATTTCCTTCATGGAATGTACTGATGGACTTCAGACGGGATGAAGTCGTCCTGAACTGCGCGACTCAAGAATTCTGGGAGGATGGGGAGTGCGTGTGTGCGGCGGGGTTTCCTGCCCGCGACGGTCGTGTGGATGTGCCCCCTGCGATTCGGGCGGCATTCATGGGAGGGCATGCGGGAAGTGGTCACTCGCCGGGGCACCGGCGAGTGACCACGGGGTTCCTGCGCCTCCTTGGAAGGAGTCGGTGGGGAACTGATCCATGCACCGACCCTCGTCAAGAATTGCGTCACATGCGGCGACGATGGCATCGGCGACATCGCCGGGCAGTGCGCCGAGTTCTTTGTTCGTCAGCGCGGAGGCCTTCTTGACGAAGACCATGCCGCGAATGAAGTCTGGCTCGTCGTTCATGCACCCCCGTGAGATGGTGAAGTTCTCCAGAGCACGAAGAGTATGTACTCCGTAGTAGCAGTCGTTGGGGACCTTGCGCTCGCCCAGTAGATCTACTTCGATCCTCGTGTCGTTCATGACCCTCAGCCTTCCTTCTCGTGGGATCACTGCGCGCTCATCCCTGAGCATGCGTTTGGGGCCATCGGTGTCCCGATCCGCGTGAAGCGGACTCTACTCCAGCACCGCTAGTTCTGACGTCGTGTTAGTAAGAGGTGACACAAGGATGGGTCATTTTTTGTAAATCTTTCCTGTGGATTTCTCTGCGTACGTCGGGCAAAATTCTGTATAGAGGAAGTATCCTGCCTGTCGCTCCTGCCTGTGTCGTCAGGTCATGTACGCAGTGAGTCCCCCGACACGGGTGGCCTGTGTAAAATCGCCCTGTCGTCAGTCCCCAGGCGCAGGGAGGCCTCATGACGAGAATCATCCAGAAGTTCGGTGGCTCCTCCGTGGCTGATGCCGCGTCCATCAAGCGTGTTGCGCGCAGGATCGCCGCGTCCCGGCAAGCCGGCAACGAGATCGTCGTGGTCATCTCGGCCATGGGTGATACCACCGACGACCTCATGGACCTGGCCCTCGAGGTGTCGCCGCAGCCCGCCCCGCGCGAGCTCGACATGCTGCTCACCACCGGTGAGCGTCAGTCGGCCGCCCTGCTCGCCATGGCCCTGTCCGACCTCGGCGTCCCGGCGCGCAGCTACACCGGTTCGCAGGCCGGGGTCATCACGACGGCCGCCCACGGCAACGCCCACATCATCGACATCACCCCCGGCCGCATCGTCTCCTCCCTGGCCGGCGGGAACGTCGTCATCGTCGCGGGATTCCAAGGGGTCTCGCAGACCACCAAGGACGTGACGACCCTGGGCCGGGGCGCCTCCGACACGACGGCCGTGGCTCTCGCCTCGGCCCTGGGCGCCGATTTCTGCGAGATCTACACCGACGTCGACGGCATCTTCACCGCCGACCCGCGAATCGTTCCCGGAGCCCGCGGCATCCCGTCCATCTCGTACGAGGAGATGCTCGAGACGGCCGCCTCGGGCGCGAAGGTGCTGCACCTGCGCTGCGTCGAGTACGCCCGTCGCGAGGACGTGCGTGTGCACGTGCGCTCGTCCTTCTCGGACAAGCCGGGCACATGGGTCATGGACGTCTCGGACTCCGAGGAAGAGAGGGAAGCGTCAATGCCGGACATGGAAGAAGCGATCATCTCGGGGGTCTGCCACGACCGCTCCGAGGCGAAGATCACGATCGCGGGCATCCCCGACTCGATCGGACGCGCCGCGAAGATCTTCGAGATCGTCGCGCGCGCCGACATCAACATCGACATGATCGTCCAGAACGCCTCGCGGGTGATGAACGGGCGCACCGACCTGTCCTTCACCCTGCCCATGACCGACGGCCGCCGCGCCATCGAGGCCATCCGCGCCGCCCAGGCCGAGATCGGCTTCGAGCAGCTGCTCTACGACGACCAGATCGGCAAGGTCTCCGTCGTCGGTTTCGGCCACCGATACCCCTCGGTGGAGATCTGGTCGACGAGCGCCCTGGACCAGCCGTGGCGCATGACACACGAGGAGATCGGTGCCGTGGCAGACCTGCTGCACGCCATGCACGTGGCGGTGGGGCCGCACGTGCCGTGCAACGAGGAGTGGCACCACCGCCCGGTCGGGGTCGGCGTGCCGGTGCCGTGGCGGGTCAACCTCAAGTTGCGGGTGTCGACCCTGGCCGGTTTCGAGGGTGGTACGAAGATCTACGTCAACACCATCTCGCCGGCCGCACTGGCGGCCCGTCTGCTGCCCGAGCTGTTCAGAGCACGCAGTGCCGGCCGTATCGCGCCGATGGACCTGGGCGAGGAGTGCAAGATCCCGCGCGGGGTGCTCGCCTGCACACGGATGCGGTGAACGGCTGACGCTGTTTTTGATGCTGCTGCTTTCCGGCAGTCCAGGAGGACATTCCTTCGGATCGGTCCTCCCGGGAACGTCATGCCGCGGTCGATGGGCTCGGGCGATGGACTCGTGGCGGCGCGCTGGCCTGCTCGCCGGCAGTCCCCGGCTCAGCCGAACCAGCGGTTGAGTTCGACGGCGGTACCGCCGTCGTCGAAATCCGCGGTGACGGCGTCGGCGGCGGCTCGCACCTGCTCGAGGGCATCCCCCACGGCAACTCCCCGACCGGCCCAGCGCAGCATCTCGATGTCGTTGTTGCCGTCACCGATGGCCAGCACCGAGCTTGCGGGGATTGCCAGCATGTCGCACGCCTCCTGCAGGCCGGACGCCTTCGTCACCCCACGGGGAGCGATGTCGAGCCAGGCCGACCAACCGACGAAATACGTCACCCCGGTCATCCCCAGCTGGTTCGCCAGCTCGACGAAGACGTCGGGGGAGGCATCCGGGTCGCGCACGATGATGCGGGTGGCAGGGGTGGCCTTGAGCTCCTCGACCGGTTCCACGTGGATCTCACCGGCGAGCTCACCGTCGGGGAAGTGCTTGCTCACGCGAAAACCCACGCCCACCTCCTCCACGGCAATACGCGCCTGTGGATGGATCCGCAGTACCTCGTCGATGACGTGGGAGGGGTCGAAGGTGTGCCTGCTCACCACGCGCAGTGGATCGCTGTGTGCCAGCACCGACCCGTTCGACACGACGAGCAGACCTGCTGGAAGCCCCAGTTCCTCGTGCACGCCGATGGCCCCGGTCACTCCGCGTCCCGTCGCCAGGACGACGGGCACTCCCGCCTGGCACACTCGGTGGACGGCTTCCCTGACGGAATCTGGCAGACGCCCCTCGCGATCCACGATGGTGCCGTCAATGTCCAGGGCCACAAGCTGCGGGGAGAACGTCATGGGTTACAGATTGCCAGATTCACGTGAACGCGGAGTGAACATGGCTGTTTCGCTATGCGGTGGGCGTGATCGTCTGATCGAGGATGCCTCATTGTGGTGGGGACACGGTGGTGACGTAGGCGGCATGGTCGGAGGAGCCGACACGTGCAACCGTGCAGTGAGTTGCCAGGAGCTGTGGCGTTGTGAGGACGTGATCGATCTGGGCTCGCCACTGGTCGGGGATTGATACCGGCCATGTGCCCTGTCGCTCTGTTCCGCACTGCTGCGCAGAGTCAACGAGCCGTCTGCGCTCATGGGCGAGAGCACCGTGGCGAAGTGTGGCGTTGAAGTCGCCGGCAATGACCAACGGTTGCTCGGAGTGCTCCCCGAAGGCAACGACGCGTTCCAGGTCTGATTTCCAGTCCGCGCGCAAACCGGGAAGTGGTGGTGCGGTGTGGATTCCCACAACTCTGGGCAATCGAGGATTGGTGAAGGCCAGCGACACGGTTCCGAACGACGTCACTGGCCCCGTCACCAGGTGGGCCGGGCCCAGACGGGAGCTCACGGCCATTGACGTCGGGGCCACGCCACCGGAGTAGGAGGAGGGTAGCCCGGTGTCCGGGGCCCCGTAGATGTGCCCATGGAAATCGCAGTCGCGAAGTACGTCAGCCACCTCGGTGTCGGAGGATTCAGGAAACACCATGATGTCGGGATCAAATCGTGTGACGAGCTCGGTCACGTCGCCCGAGGTGAGCTGTGTCCCCGTGTTGTAGACGATGATCGTCATCGGTCGGGTGATCGTGTGTTGCTGTGCTGCTGGCGGCGCCATCACCCCAGCCGGGAAGAGGATGAAGCACAACCCGCCCACGACCCACATGGATCCAGCCGCTGAGCCAGGCCAGGACCTGTGACGTAGAGCTGTGATCGTCATCACGAGTCCAACCACCGCGATGAGCGTTCCCAGAAGTGTTGGGAAGGCAATCAAGTGGGCGAGCAATGGAAGGGTGCTGGTGAGGCTCACCGCTGTCGTTTCCGGGAGGAGTGCGCACACGATCACGAACACGCCGACGGCGAATTTCAGGGTGTGTGAAAATGCCGGGACCTGCTGTGGCCTTGCGAGACGGTGAAACCTTTGGTGGGGTGTTCGGCCCTGCTCATGAGGAGACTCCATCAGGGGGCCATGAGCTTGTCATGCCGATGGTCATCCATGTGTCTCAAGGGTAGTGCCGGTGGCAACGCGTGGCCGTGGCGCAGTTGTGGTGCAAAGCTGTCCCGGCGGGCCTGGGGTGGAACACGGCTCGTTCCCACCCGTCTCCTCGGTTAAGCTTGCGAAGTGAATCCAGCAACGTACCTGGCCCTCGTCCTGGTGCTGGCCGTGGCTGCTCAATGGCTCGGCTGGCGACTCAAGCTGCCCGCGCTGCTCTTCCTGCTCATCATCGGTTTCGCACTCGGTCAGTGGGTCACTCCCGATGAGATGTTCGGTCAGAGTCTGCTCTTCGGCGGGGTGAACCTCGCTGTGGCCATCATCCTCTTCGAGGGATCGCTGTCCCTCAAGCTCCGGGAGGTGCGTGACCTCGGAAAACCCATCCTCAGACTGTGCTCGGTGACGGTCGTCATCGCATGGCTTCTCATGGCTCTTGCCGCGCATCTGCTCGGCATGGACATCCGGGTCGCCCTGCTGCTGGGGGCCCTGCTCGTCGTCACCGGCCCCACGGTGATCAACCCGATCCTGCGTCAGGTGCGCCCCACCAGACGGGTCTCGGCTCTGTTGCGCTGGGAGGGCATCGTCGTCGACCCCATCGGCGCGATCCTCGCCCTGCTGGTCTACCAGGCGATCACGTCCATCGGGGGCAACCACATCGGCCACGGGTTGGCCGTGCTGGGCTGGACGATGGTGGTCTCGGTGCTCGTCGCCTTCCCCATCGGCATGCTGCTCACCTTCATGCTGCGGCGCCTGCTCATCCCGGACTTCCTGCAGGGGGTCATCTTCGTCGCGGTGGCCTGTGGCACCGTCGTGGGTGCCAACCTCATCCAGGAGGAGTCTGGGCTCATGGCGGTGACCCTGCTCGGCATCTTCCTGGCCAACCAGGACCTCGAGCTGGACGTCGTCGTCGAGTTCAAGGAGCATTTGCAGATCCTGCTCGTCGGGGCGCTGTTCATCATGCTTGCCGGGCGCGTCAATCCCGACGAGATCGTCCGGGTGCTGCCAGTCGGGCTGGCCTTCGTCGCCATCTCGGTGCTGCTCATCCGCCCACTCTCGGTGTTCATCGGCCTGCACGGCACCGAGACGACCCGCCAGGAGCGGGTGCTCATGGCATTCATGGCCCCGCGAGGCATCGTCGCTGCCTCGGTGACCTCCGTCTTCGCCCTGGGTTTTTCCGACACCGCCGATTCCATCGCCCACCAGGCCGAACAGCTCATGGCCACCGATCCGCAGCGGGCTGCCGACCTCTCCTCCTTCGCCCAGAACCTCGCTGGGCTCTCCGACCAGGTGGACCAGTTGGTGCCGATCGTCTTCCTCATGATCGTGTGCACCGTGGCCATCTACGGCCTGGGGATCGGACGGCTGGCGGAGAGACTCGGCCTGGCCAGCGCCAAGCCTCGGGGCGTCATGTTCGCCGGATCGCCGCCCTGGGCCGTCGACGCGGCCAAGTTGTTGCGTTCCCTGGACGTGCCGACCCTCATCGTCACCCGTCGCAGCTACGACCTCTACACCGCCCGCAAGGCCGGTCTGCGCACCGTCGCCGCCGATTTCCTCAGTGAGTACGCGGTGGAGGAGATGGACCTGTCGGGCATCAACTACATGGTGGCGTGCACCCCCGACGACAACACCAACTCCATTGCCGCAGTGCAGTACCGACGTGTCCTGAGCCGGGCCAACGTCTTCCAGGTCAGACGTGCCGACGAGGGCCACCCCAAGGATCGCACCACGGGCACCGTCTCCACCCTCAAGGCCCGAACGGCGTTCAACCCGGGACTCACCCATGCCGAGATGGAGCGGCACTGGCGTGAGGGTCAGCGGGTGCGTGCACTGCCCATCACCGAGCAGTTCGGCTGGGACCAGTTCACCCACTACGTGTCCGGGGCGGTCATCCTGTTCATCGTGCGCCCCGGATCGACGGTGGTGGCCACCGAGGACATGGGCAATCCGAAGATGGGCGACATCGTCGTCTACCTGGGACGTGCCCCCAGGATCGACGAACTTCCCCGGGCCGATCAAGATGCCGAGGACGGGAAGGCCCGTCGTCGCGCCAAGGTGCACACCCTGCGCGAGTCGATGAGTACCTCATCGGCCGAGGAACAGGTGCGCGAACGGGCCAACGCCCGTGCTGACGCCGAGGGGCGCCCGCAACCTGGGAAGGATGGGCAGCACGTCCGAGACGTGAGCTCGCAGCCCGGGTCTGGGGATGTCATCCCCGGCACGGTCGTTCCAGGGGATCCGGACCAGCCGGATGCGAGGTCATCCGACCACTGAGTCGACCACGTGAGGGGCAGCTGCCGGAACTGCCTTCCCGAGGACCGTACACACCGAGGATCGCACGCACCGGGGGCTGGGACCGACGGGGGGAGCCCGGGGTGGCTCGTGTGTTCACCTCGGTGGGGCAGACGATCCCGTAGGGATGGGGTGATCCCAGGGCTGGTCGAATGCGTGGAGTCTGGTCGAATGAGTTCCGGGCGTTTGTCAGCTGCCCCTGGTGCGCATGACGGCTCCCACCGCCAAGCCAATGACGGCGGCGACGGCCCCGGACAGGATGAACGCCTGGTGCCAGCCGACCCCGTCGATGACCGCACCGATCGTCGGTGCGGAGATGGCCACCCCGGCGTTGAGGAAGGAGCCCTGCCACCCGATGACGCTGCCACGCCTGCTGGGTGGGGTGAGGCTGGTCAGCTGGTCGATACTGGCAGTGAGGGTCGGGGAGACGAACAGGCCGCCGATCAGCAGGATGAAGCCAGCCTGCAGGGGAGAGGTGGCCAGGGTGGTCGCAGCTGCCGTCAGACCCATGAGGGTGAGCAGAACGGGCATCGGCACCGAACGGTTCAATGCCCCGTAGATGGTGCCACCCAGTGCCGATCCCAACCCGGAGAAGGCCAGCACCCAGCCGATGGCCTGGGTGTTGCCCATCTCTCGCATGGCACCGACCGTCGTGAGCTCGATACCGCCCAGGGTATATCCGGCGGCCAGACATCCGATGAGGATGGCGACGGTGAATCGGTTCACCCATGCCAGGGCAGACGTCGTGGAGGGATGCGCCGTGGGGACGTCGATGGTGGGGGAGTCGGGATCGCGTGCCGTCCCCTCCACCGCCAGCGCCTCGGTGGCCGAGGACTGTGTCGGGGCGACGGGCTCCGTGGCAGGACGCGGGTCGGGTGAGGGGTTGCCGTCGGGGGATGAGCTGCTGGGGGCCTGCCCCTCGGATGCAGCCCCACTCGTCTCGGCGATGGGTGGATCGAGGATCGTCAGCCCGGTGGCTCCGAGCGCCGCCAGTACGGCACAGCCGATCATCGTCGCACGGGTGCCCACGGACGAGGCAATGATGATGGAGACCATCGGCCCGAACATGTAGCAGATCTCGATGGACACCGCGTCCAGACTCAGCGCAGCCCGGCGCTTGCGCAGCGGCACGGTGGCGATGAGCACCTGACGGGGAATGGTGTAGATCGGGTAGTTCCACAGGTAGCCGAGGGCCAGGATGACCAGCAGGGGATAGTAGCCCAACCACGGGGCGACGGCGTAGACCGCCGTCATGACGACGATCGACGGGATCATCGTGCGACGCAGCCCCCTGCGATCGGTCATCGAGCCGCGCCACGGGGCGGAGATCATCGACGAGATCGTCACGAACGTCGTCACGGCACCGGCGAGCCGGTAACTCATTCCCAGGGTCTCCACCACGTGCAGGGTGATGAGCATCGTCAACCCGAAGATGGGCAGGCGAGTGAGGGCACTGAGCAGGATGGTCGTCCAGACCTCCCGGATCGCAAGAACCTCCCGATAGCTGCGCACGGCCCAACTCTAGACGAGCGTGTGCAGCCACCGGGAGGGGTGTCCGAGGACTGGGGGCAGTCTCGAGCCGGGGAGGCTCGAGACCATGGGTGAGGGTCAGTCGACCCCGAAGTCGATCGCGGCGTGGTCCAGGGAGCGCTGGGCGTCGTCATCCTCATGGGAGGACGACGAGATGGCCTTGGCGCCTCCCTCGGCCAACGAACCCACCCAGTCGGCCTGGCCAGTCAGGCGTCCCTGGGAGGAGTACAGCTCGAGTTTCTCGCGAGTGTCGGCGATGTCGAGGTTGCGCATGGTGAGTTGGCCGATGCGGTCGGTCGGGCTGAACGCCGCCCCCTCGACACGCTCCATCGACAGCTTCTCGGCGTGGTAGGAGAAGTGCGGGCCCTGCGTCTTGAGGATCGAGTAGTCCCACCCGCGACGCAGCTTGAGGGTCACGGTGCCGGTGATGGCGCTGGCCACCCAGTGCTGCAGCGACTCGCGCACCATGAGGGCCTGCGGATCCAGCCAGCGGCCGTCGTAGAGGATGCGTCCCAGCCGACGTCCCTCGTTGTGGTACGTCTCGATGGTCTCCTCGTTGTGGACCGCGTTGACGAGCCGCTCGTAGGCGATGTACAGCAGCGCCATGCCGGGGGCCTCGTAGATGCCGCGCGACTTGGCCTCGATGATGCGGTTCTCGATCTGGTCGCTCATGCCCAGGCCGTGCCGGCCGCCGATCTCGTTGGCCTTGAGGACGAGGGCCACCTTGTCGTCGTACTCGACGCCGTTGATGGCCACCGGGACGCCCTGCTCGAAGGTCACCGAGACTTCCTCGGCGTCGATGGTGACGTCCGGGTCCCAGAACTTCACGCCCATGATGGGCTCGACGGACTCGATGGACACGTCGAGCGACTCGAGCGTCTTGGCCTCGTGGGTGGCACCCCAGATGTTGGCGTCGGTGGAGTACGCCTTCTCCTTGGAGTCGCGGTAGGGCAGGTTGTGCTCGGTGAGCCAGACGCTCATCTCGTCACGGCCACCGATCTCCTTGACGAATCCCTCGTCGAGCCAGGGCTTGTAGATGCGCAGCTGTGGGTTGGCGAGCAGGCCGTAGCGGTAGAACCGCTCGATGTCATTGCCCTTGTAGGTGGAGCCGTCCCCCCAGATGGAGACGTCGTCCTTGGCCATGGCGCGCACCAGCAGGGTGCCGGTGACCGCGCGGCCGATCGGGGTGGTGTTGAAGTACGGGCGGCCGGCCGAGCGCACGTTGAAGGCGCCGCAGGCCAAGGCGCTGAGGCCCTCCTCGACGAGGGCTGCGCGGCAGTCGACCAGCCGCGAGATCTCCGCACCGTAGTCGAGGGCGCGACCGGGAACCGACTCGATGTCGTCCTCGTCGTACTGGCCGATGTTGGCGGTGTAGGTGCACGGGATCGCTCCCTTGGATCGCATCCACGCCACCGCTACCGAGGTGTCGAGGCCTCCGGAGAATGCGAGGCCGATCTTTTCGCCGGATGGAAGTTCATTGAGTACCTTGGACACACCATGATGCTAACGCATATCTATGCAGAGTTGCAAATGAATATGCGGTCGAGATGCGTTGGGGGACTCGCGGAGTGGCCAGAGAGTTGTCGGCCGGAGGCAGGGATCAGTGGCCACTGGGCAGGTCCGACCGCCACGTACGATGACGGCGCCCTCCTCCTGACTCCGGTAAGACGCATCGGGGCTGCTTGGCATGCCTCGTCACAGCGTGAGGGCGATCTTGCCCAGCACCTCCCCGGACTCCAGCCGCCGGTGGGCGTCCGCGGCGTCGGGCAGGGCGAAGGTCTCCACCGGGGCTGGCTTGATCTGACCGCTGGCATACATCGGCCAGGCCTGCTCCTCGACCAGCCGGCAGATACGTGCCTTGTCGGCCAGGTCACGGAATCGCAGGCTTGTCGCAGTGACTGTGGCACGTTTGTTGAGCACCTTGTCAATGCGCAGTTCGCCCTTGACGCCACCCTGCATGCCGATGATGACGAGTCGTCCGTCCATGGCCAGGGAGTCCACGTTGGCACCCAGGTACTTCGCCCCCATGATGTCGAGAATGACGTCCACCCCCGCACCGTCGGTGGCCTCCTTGACGGCTGCCACCCAGTCCTCGTGGTAGTCGATGGCGACGTCTGCCCCCAGCTCGCGGCAGAAGTCACGCTTTTCCTGGGTGCCGGCGGTGACGATGACCCGACAGCCGCGGGCCTTGGCGTACTGGATGGCGAACTGGCCGATGCCGCCGGCCCCGCCGTGGACGAGGATCGTCTCGCCCTCATGCAGGTGCACGTGATCCATGTTCGAGATGACGGTGGCTGCCACCTCCACCAGGGTTGACGCCACGGCCGGTTCGACACCGTCGGGCATGTGCAGCAGCTGGCCGGCTGGCACGATGACCTGCTCGGCGTACCCGCCTCCGGCCAGCAGGGCGACGACCTCGTCACCCATCTGCCAACCGTCGACATCGTCGCCCAGGGCGTCGATGGTGCCGCACACCTCCAGCCCCATGGTCTCGCTCACGCCGGGTGGGGGCGGGTAGAGGCCCTGCCGCTGCAGCAGATCGGCTCGGTTCATGCCGACGGCCTTCACGGCCACCCGCACCTCGCCGGATGCCGGGGTGGGGGTGGGGACCTGCGTCCACTCCATGTTCTCCGGGCCGGGGCGGTGTCGACCCTTGGCGTCTGTCTTGTCTGTCGGTCGCACAGTGATCGCGTACATGTCTGCCAGCCTGCCACAGTCTCGGCGCGGCAGAAGTGTCGTCGCGTTGATTCACCGCTATGATGAACCCATCCTCCGTTGTGCGGAGGTGTGGCGAGATCGCATAGTGGACGAGTGCAGCCGCCTTGAAAGCGGCCGAGGGCAACCTCCGTGGGTTCGAATCCCACTCTCGCCGCGGAGCTCTCCATGAGACGGGAGTGGTTGTCATGGCCGACGCAGTAACAGTGCAGACGTTGCCGGACGGGACGATTCGGCACGTCCTCAGGCCCGAACCTCCGATTGGCGCCTTCGTCATCAGCGGGGTCGTCACCCTCATCGGCGCATTCCTGCTGGTGTTCTCCCTGGCCACCCACTGGTCGACGGGATGGATCGTCTTCTCGGCCATTCTGCTCGGGCTGGGGCTGCTCATGGTCGCCGGTTCGATCTGGGCTGCACAACGCATGCGGCTGCTCGTCGATCTCAATGACGAGGGCTACCGCATTCACGGTGCTGGACAGGACCGATCAGGCACCTGGACGTCGGTGACGAAGGCCGCCATGACCCCGAACCGTTCTCGACTGACGCTCTACCACGGCCAGGTGGGCCGCACCCACATCGTGCGTCCCGGGGAGGGCGATCCGGCCGAGATGGACTCCCTGGCAGCCGATGTTGCCAGACACATCGATCGGTCCCACCACCTGGGCCAAGGCCGGTAGGTCGTCTCCGGCGTGCCGTTGCCCCTGGCAAGGCGCGTGCCCAGCCGAGACAGGGTCCACGAGCCACGGGTTCGGGGAGCGCGAAACACGCTGGTGTCGACCGCGCTGCCCTTGTCCTCATCATGAGACCCCTCAGGTCAGGGGCATGTTGCCCTCAGACTGTCGGTTCTTCCGACCATCAGCCCTCGGAAATCGGCAGGCGTGCCCTTCCTGCGTGGGGACTCCAGCTGCCCCGGGAATCCGGTAGCGATGCGGCAATCCGGTTGCTCGAGTCGGCAGTGCAGGGAACGGTGCCCGCGGATTCACCGGATCGGTAAGCTCGGGACGTGCATTGAAAAACTTCTACCCGTGGAGTCATCGTGGACCATCGGAGCATCGAGTCGGACGACGCCGAGACCCCCACTCAGCAGACAGCACACGCCCAACAGAGGAGTACCGGGTCACCGAGTACCGAGACGGCATGGAGTCGTGGGCAGGGAGCCCGCAAGGCTGCCGACCTGTTCACCGAGCAGTACGCAACCGCCCCGCACGGCGTGTGGGCCAGTCCCGGACGGGTCAACCTCATCGGGGAACACACCGACTACAACGGTGGTCTCTGTCTGCCCATCGCCCTGCCACATGCCACCTATGCTGCGATGAGCCGCCGGGACGACGATGTCGTCCGTATCTGTTCCCGAGTGCACGGGGAGGTCGTCACCTGGAAGGGGACTCTCGGTGAGATCCTGCGGCGCAAGGTCAAGGGGTGGACCGCCTACACCGCCGGTGTGGTGTGGGGATTCCACGACGCCGGGTACCAGTGCACCGGTTTCGACGTGGCCCTGGAGAGTTGCGTACCGCTCGGAGCCGGGCTGTCGTCGTCGGCGGCCGTGGAGTGTGCCGTCGCCCTGGGGCTGGACGAGCTCGACGGGTTCGGGTTGGCAGCCGATGACCGGGGACGCGCAGAACTGGTGGACATCGCGGTGGCCACCGAGAACACCGTCGTCGGCGCACCCACTGGCGGCCTGGACCAAGCGGCATCACTGCGTACCCAGGAGGGAAGGGCGCTGCTGCTGGACTGCCTGGACACCTCCACCCGTCAGGTGCCGTTCGATCTGGCCGCTTCCGGGTTGCAGCTGCTCGTCATCGACACCCGGGCCAAGCACTCCCTCAACGATGGCCAGTACGCTGCCCGACGTGCCTCCTGTGAGCAGGCGGCGGCATTGCTGGGGGTCGACACCTTGCGGCAGATCGACGACCTCGGCGCGGCCATCGCCATGATGCCGGATGCCACCACGGCAGCCCGAGTTCGCCACGTCGTCACCGAGATCCAGCGGGTGCAGGACTTCGTGGCCCTCATGGATGCTGGCCGGGTGCTCGATGTGGGTCCGCTCATGAACGAGTCCCACGAGTCACTGCGCGATGACTACGAGGTGAGCTGTGCCGAACTGGACGTGGCCGTCGCAGCGGCGCGCTCGGCCGGGGCGCTGGGCGCGCGTATGACGGGCGGCGGGTTCGGAGGCAGTGCCATCGCCCTGGTACGTGAGGTTGACGGTGCAGCCGTGCAGGACGCCGTTCGTGCCCAGTACCGCGAACACGGTTTCACCGCTCCGAAGATCCACGGTGTGACGCCGAGCCGGTCGGGGGCGCGGGTGAGCTGAGGCTGCTCGGGACGCAGTGCTGGGGCCGGTCGGGGTGCGGGTCGCTGGAGCCAGTCGGGTGAGCTGGTCGGTCGGGGCATGACTCGTTGAAGCTCGATGATTCAGCGATTCTGCTCGTCAATGGGATGGAATCCGCACACATCCGTCAATGAGCTCTCGGTGTCCTTCGGGGTGGGGGAGGCGCTGGTGGGAGCTGAGGTGCCCTTGGCCGCCTTTCCCTCGGCGGCGTGGCTCCCCTGCTTCGGGGCGGCCTTTTTGCTCTTTGCGGCTGATGGGCGCGCCGACTTCCCGGTCACCGGTTTGTTGGCATTGGACGAGTCCGAGGCCCGCGCAATGGTCTCGGCCACCTGTTCGCGCATCATGGGATAGTTCGGGTCCCAGGGCTGGAAGCCATTCTTGCCGTTGACGAAGAGCAGCCGGTTGAGGTTGGCGTCCTGCATGCGCATCGCGAGGTCGACGAAGGCCGGGAGCATGCCCTGGGGGATGTCGGAGACGACCATGTCGCCGGAGGCGTCGGCAATGGCCTCGAAACGAGTGAGGACGGTCTCGGGATTCGTCTGGTCGAGCACGGCCTTCATGAGGCACGACTGGCGTCCCATCCGGTCGTAGTCGCTGGACTCGGAACGGCTGCGGGCGTACCACATGGCGTTGTACCCGTTGAGGTGCTGTTCCGGGCCGACCTCGAGGTATCCCGTCGGGGGCTTGCCCTCGGAGTTTCCGGCGATGGGTAGGCGTTGGTTGATGTTCACCGTCACTCCGCCGAGGGAGTCGATGAGTTTCTGCAGACCGTCGATGTCGATCATGAGGAAGTAGTCGATGCTCAACCCCAGACCTTCACCCACGGCCATCTTCAATGCGTCCGCGCCGGGATACTTGGTGTTCTCGATGGCATCGGAGTGCTCAGCCTCGACCGTTGACCAGATGGCATTGGCGAAGGACTTCGAGTCGTCACCGTGACCCGTGGTGAAACCGTCTGGGTAGATGGTGTGAAGCTTGGAGTTCTCTGGAAACGGCATCGCCGCGGTGTTGCGGGGAATCTGGATGATCGTTCCATTGCCGGTGCGGGTGTCGATGGACGCGACCATGATGGTGTCGGTGTTCATCTCACCCCGGTCACGGTAATGACGCTGCTTGGTGTCATCGGCACCGACGAGCAGGACGTTCACCCGCGGTTTCGAGGCCCAGATGTCCTTCACACTGCGATGTGTGTCGATGTCCGGACGGGTGGCCGACGGGGCGTCCCCGAAGATGCGGTTGAGCAGGGCGTAGTCGTCATAGGCGTATCGGGAGGCCACGGCCATCGGCCCGGAGATCATGAGAGTGAGTGCTGCGACGACGATCGAGCTGATCCAGCGCTGGGCCCGGGTGATGCCGCGCGGACGCAGATCCAGGTGGGTGAGGACGAGCACCACGGTGAGCACCACCGCCATGATGGGCAGGGCCCAGACGATCGCGAGCAGCATCCCTGGGCGTACGGCGATCGCGGCAGCATTGGTCGGTTTGACCCACAGCGTGATCCCAGCTGCAAAAGCTGCCACGAGGGCCACCGCGGTGAGGGTCATGCCGAAGGCCCGGCGTCGGGGCCGGGAGCTGCGGGACAGTCCCAGGCCAGGGACGATCGCTGCCAGCAGCGTCCACAGGATGGACCGTCGGAACTGCACGTCACGTTTGTGGGCGCGCTGCCAAGATGCGTCTGCATGAGTCGGTGCATGCCCGGAGGATGGTGTGGCGGAGCGACTGGTGGCTGCAGCTCGGCGACATCGGCCAGCGCTTGTCCCAGTGGCACCGGTCCGGTTCCTGGAGCGAGACCCGGAGGAGCTGCTGCCGTGGTGCTGGGCACGACCATCACGCGGCGTACGAGCGTCGCGACTGCCATCGAAGCGGCCGTGACTGCCGGGCATTCCGTGTGCCGGTGCTCGGTTGGGACGAGGACGATTCAGTGCCCGGGTGACCTCGTCGAACTCGGGGTCCTGGTCCTGGGCGTGGGAGGCCACGTATTCGGCACGACTGGGTCTGTGTGCGGCTGAGTCCTCAGGGCTCTCCCGATAGCGCCGAGGCATGCGCAACTCGTCGTAGAAGTCCGTGACGTCGAGATCTGGTGCGGCGCGACGAGGTCTGGTGGGTCGCCTGTCGAAGCCGTCGTCTGCCATCGTGCCTTCCCCGGTGCCGTGAAGTGCGTCTCCGTGCGGGGCCGCTTCTCGTCTGACCCTGGAGTCGTCTCTGCGTCGTGGCGTGTCCCAGACGGGCCGCGCCACGTGGAATCGCCCCCATGCTACATGGTGAACGAAACATGCTTTGAGTCCGCGCCGGGAAACCGATATGCTGGCCGGGCACCTTTTGGAGGCGTCGCCTAGTCAGGTCTATGGCGCCCGCCTGCTAAGCGGGTTTGGGATTTATCTCCCATCGCGGGTTCAAATCCCGCCGCCTCCGCGTGGTGCGATGGCCCGGGCTGAGCGGTCCGGGCCATCGCATGTCATCGGCACGGCAGATGCACGGTAACTCAGCTGCCACGTCGGTTTTGCATTGCTGGCTGGATGTTGTAAAGTACATCGAGTGCCAAGGCACAAGCGCCCGTAGCTTAACGGATAGAGCATCTGACTACGGATCAGAAGGTTGGGGGTTCGAATCCCTCCGGGCGCGCCAGACAAGTTTCTCTGACGCTGTTGCCGGTTGTCCTCCGTGATCATCCACGAACATGTCATTCACATGACTCTGTTCCCTGATCTGGGACACAGTTGCCAGGAGATGTCGGCATACCCGCCGTTCATGGGTCGAGCCCTCAGTGGCATCATCGAGTCATGACGGCAGTTTGGGCACATCGGGGCGCCAGCGGACGGCTCCCGGAGAACACCATGTCCGCATTCCTTGCAGCCTTGGTCAGTGGGGCGGACGCCATCGAGCTGGACGTTCACCTCACCCGTGACGGGCGCGTCGTCGTCTGCCACGACGAGACGATCGACCGCACCAGCAACGGCCACGGCAGGATCGTCGATCAGTCACTGCAGCAGCTGCGTGCCTACTCGTTCGCCTCCGGAAAACCCGGCTGGGGGTACGAACCCATCCCCGAGCTGGACGACGTCCTCGCCCTGAGCTGCCGCTGCGACGCCATCGTCAACATCGAACTGAAGAACTCCCTCATCCGGTACCCGGATCTGGAGCAGAAGGTCGTCGACTCGGTGCGGCGCCACCACATGGCGGATCGGGTGGTGATCTCGAGCTTCAACCACCGCAGCCTCGTCCTGCTGGCCGATCTGGCTCCCGACATCCGGCGCGGGATGCTCTACGAGGACGATCTCGTCGATCCGTGGAGCTATGCCGCCACCCTCAAGGTGCAGGCAGTGCATCCGCGCCACCAGCTGTTGAGCGGGCGTGACGACGTCCCGACCTTCCACGAGCACGGGCTGGGAGTGCGGGCCTGGACGGTGAACACCGAGCAGGCCCGCGAGGCCGCCCAACTCGGGGTTGACGCCGTCATCACGAATTATCCCGCCGAGGTGGCCGTCGCCGTGGCCTCCGGCGGGCGGCAGAACCCGATCGCGTCCAGTGGTGGATGAGGACGCTGCCGGACGACAATGCGTTCGGCCAGTCGTACTGGCCTCCTCAGATCTCCACGACCTCCCCCAGGACCACCGAGCGCACCCGCGGGGTACGGAACACCTTGGTGCGATCGGCCTGGTTGCGATTCATCGTGACGTAGAGCATCTTGCGCCACCCGACCATCTTGTTGGTTGCGGCAACGGAGTCCGGATCGGTCGGGTCACCACGCTTGACGTCGGCCACCGACAGGAAGTACACCGCCTTGGTGATGTCGAGCCCATTGAGATCGGGAAGCCTGTCGTAGGCCAGGGCGAGCGCCTTGGGCACGTCCTGGGAGTCGGCGAAGCCCACATGACACTCCACGTACGAGATGCCGTCGGCCGGATCACCCAGGTCGGTGACGGCGACCCGCTGCTTGTGGCGGATGTGCGGCACGTTCTCGTTGACGATCGACAGGATGACGTTGTGCTCGTGCAGCACATGGTTGAAACGCATGTTGTTGCGCATGGCCAACGGTGTCGTCACCCGGTCGGGGTGAGGGTAGACGGCCAGCCCGGGTACCCGTGGCGGGTTCTCCTTGCGCACCCAGTCCAGGAAGTCCTCCAGCGGCCCCTCGGCGAGGGCACGTTGCCCGTAGACCATCCGAGTACCGCGGCGCCACGTCGTCATGACGACGATGGTGATGGCGCTGATGACCAGCGGGATCCAGCCGCCCGAGGCAATCTTGAGCAGGTTGGCCGAGAAGATCGTCGCCTCGACGGAGTAGATGATCACACCCAGCAGGGCGACCGCCCACTTGGGCCAGCGCCAGGCGCACCGTGCCCAGGTGAGGAACAGTGTCGTCGTGAGCATCTCGGTGCCCGTGACGGCCAGGCCATAGGCAGTGGCCAGCCGCGCCGAGGACTTGAAGATGGCGATGAGCACCAGGACCCCGCAGTAGAGGATCCAGTTGATCTCGGGAATGTAGATCTGGCCGCCCTCCTCCTTGGAGGTGTGCTTGACCGAGAGCCTCGGCAGCAGACCCATGCGAGAGGCCTGGTAGCTCAGCGAGAAGGTACCGGAGATGACGGCCTGGGCGGCGATGATCGTGGCCATGGTGGCGAGGAGCACCAGTGGCACCCGTCCCCAGCTCGGGGCCAGACGGAAGAACGGATTGTCGATCCAGTCCGGGTGCATGAGCAACATGGCCCCCTGCCCGTAGTAGTCCAGCAGCAGGGCCGGGCCCACCAGGCAGAACCACGACAGACGGATGGGTTTGGCCCCGACGTGTCCCATGTCGGCGTACAGGGCCTCGGTGCCGGTGATCGTCAGCACGACGGCGCCCATGGAGATGAACGCCATCCACGGCCGGTCGATCCAGAACAGGGCGGCATAGTGCGGCGACAGGGCCTTGAGGATCTGTGGGTTGCGTACGATCCACGGGACGCCCAGACAGGCCAGGGTGAGGAACCAGATCGTCATGATCGGCCCGAAGGCACGTCCGATACGTGCGGTGCCCTTGCGCTGGATGGCGAAGAGCACGGTGAGGATGAGGATTGCCGCCGGCAGGACGATCTGGTCGGCGGCGGGGTTGATGACCGACAGGCCCTCGATGGCGCTCATCACGGAGATGGCCGGGGTGATCATCGAGTCGCCGTAGAACAGTGAGGCCCCGATGAGGCCGAGCAGCAGAGCCATCCGCCGGATCTTCTTGCGATCCTTGAGGGTGTGGCGAATGAGAGCCATGAGCGCCAGGATGCCGCCCTCGCCCTCGTTGTCGGCCCGCATGACGAAGGTGAGGTACTTGATGCAGACGATGAGCACCAGCGTCCAGGTGATCATGGAGATGACACCAAGGATGCTGCGGGAGTCCGGGGGAATGGTGTTGTGCTCCAGGGCAAAGACGGTCTGGACCGAGTACAGCGGCGATGTGCCGATGTCGCCGAAGACGATGCCCAGAGCTGCCAGCGCCAGTCCGAAGAGACGTCCCTTGCCTTGTGGGGAGTGGGTTCGTGGGGCTGGCTCCTGCTGGACGGGGGTGTGCTGGACGGGATCCGGCGACTGCTGTGGTGTCGACGGATCTGCCTTGGATGCAGCCACAATTTCGCTCTCACGTTTGTCGTGCACCAGACAAGTATGAGGCCCAACCCAGTCAGTGAAAAATCTGGGAGTGTCACCCACCGGGGATTCAGGGTGAGTTGAAGCTCTGTTTGCCAAGAATTCGGCCAGTGGTTGCGGTCATGTTCTGGTTTGAGCGGGACCGACGCATTAGGGTGACGATGACCATCAGTCCGGAGGAAGGGAACACATGTCTCAGGACTTCGCCGCCGAGGTGGCCGCCCACGTGCGGGCCGGCTCTGGCCGTCCCGTCAATGCATCCACCCTCATGGAGGTGTGGCAGGGGCTGTCACGAAGCGTCATCGACCGGGTGGCCGACGACTGGAACCACACCACGGCCACCTACAAGGCCGGACGCATGGAGCACTACCTGTCCGCCGAGTTCCTCATGGGACGAGCCCTGCTCAACAACCTCTCCAACCTGGGTATCGAGGACGACGCACGAGCTGCCCTGGCCGCCCACGGACTCAACCTCACCGACGTGCTGGAGCAGGAGCCCGATGCCGCCCTGGGCAATGGGGGTCTGGGACGTCTGGCCGCCTGTTTCCTCGACTCGTGCGCCACCCTCGACCTGCCCGTCGATGGTTACGGCATCCTCTACCGCTACGGGCTGTTCCGTCAGGGGTTCTCCGACGGCTTCCAGATCGAGGAGCCAGACTCCTGGATGGAGGACGAGTACCCATTCATCATTCGTCGCGAGGAGGCCAGGCGGGTCGTCCACTACGCCGACCTCGACGTCTTCGCCGTGCCCTACGACATGCCGGTGACCGGCTACGGCACCTCCAACGTCAACACCCTGCGGTTGTGGAAGGCCGAGCCGATCCACGAGTTCGACTACGACGCCTTCAACTCCCAGCGCTTCACCGACGCCATCGTCGATCGGGAACGCACCATGGACATCTCCCGGGTGCTCTACCCCAACGACACCACCTACGAGGGCAAGGTGTTGCGAGTGCGGCAGCAGTACTTCTTCTGTTCGGCCACCCTGCAGGAGCTCATCGACAACTACGTCGAGCACCACGGGGCCAACCTCAACGGGTTCGCCGACTTCAACGCCATCCAGCTCAACGACACCCACCCGGTGCTGGCCATCCCCGAGCTCATGCGGCTGCTCATGGACGAGCATGGCCTGGGCTGGGATGCCGCCTGGGCCGTCGTCACCCGGACCTTCGCCTACACCAACCACACGGTGCTCGCCGAGGCCCTGGAGACCTGGGAGATGTCGATCTTCGAGCAGCTCTTCCCGCGCATCGCCGAGATCGTGCGTGAGATCGATCGCCGGTTCCGCGAGGACATGGCCAGCCGTGGCGTCGATCCCGAGACGGCCAACTACATGGCCCCGGTGGCCGACGAGCGGGTGCGCATGGCGTGGATCGCCTGCTACGCGTCGTACTCGATCAACGGTGTGGCCGCCCTGCACACCGAGATCATCAAGGCCGACACCCTCAAACCCTGGCACGAGCTGTGGCCGGGGAAGTTCAACAACAAGACCAACGGTGTCACCCCACGCCGCTGGCTCAAGCAGTGCAACCCGCGGCTGGCCGATCTTCTCGACGACGTCACCGGCTCCGACGAGTGGGTGCGCGACCTCACCGTGCTCGCCCAGCACACCGACTCGGTTCCCGAGAACGTCTACGAGCGTCTGACCGAGATCAAGCGTGCCAACAAGGTGGACTTCGCCACCTGGGTGGCGCGTCGCGAGGGCGTGGAGGTGGATCCCGAGGCCATCTTCGACGTCCAGATCAAGCGGTTGCACGAGTACAAGCGCCAGCTGCTCAACGCCCTGTACATCCTCGACCTCTACTTCCGACTCAAGGAGGACCCGGACCTGGAGACCCCCAAGCGCGTCTTCATCTTCGGTGCCAAGGCCGCCCCCGGGTACGTGCGGGCCAAGGCCGTCATCAAACTCATCAATGCCATCGCCGACCTCGTCAACAATGACGAGGAGGTCAACTCGCGCGTCAAGGTGGTCTTCGTCCACAACTACAACGTGTCCCCGGCCGAGCACATCATCCCGGCCGCTGACGTCTCCGAACAGATCTCGATGGCCGGCAAGGAGGCCTCGGGCACCTCGAACATGAAGTTCATGATGAACGGGGCGCTCACCCTGGGCACCCTGGACGGGGCCAATGTGGAGATCCTGGACGCCGTGGGTGAGGACAACGCCTACATCTTCGGCGCCACCAAGGACGAACTGCCCAGCCTTCGGGAGAACTACGACCCCACCTGGTACTACCAGAACGTGCCGGGGCTGGCGCGGGTGCTCGATGCCTTGGTCGACGGCACCTTGGACGACAACGGGTCGGGATGGTTCGCCGACCTGCGCCGTTCCCTCCTGGACGGCGGCAACCAGGCCGACACCTACTACGTCCTGGGCGACTTCGAGTCGTACCGCACCACCAAGGATGGCATGGCAGCCGACTACGAGGACGAGAAGGGCTGGGCCCGCAAGGCGTGGGTGAACATCACGAGATCGGGTCGGTTCTCCTCGGATCGCACGATCCAGGACTACGCCGACAACGTCTGGAGGGTCTCTGCCACCCCCATCCGGGTGGAGTGAGCCTCAGGCCTCTTCTGATTTCATCGTCAAGACGGCTGCCACCCCCATCCGGGTGGGGTCAACACGTGTGTTTCGAGCGAGAACGCCGCTCAACGCTCCCACACCCATACAGGTGAGGTGAGCGGCTCTTCATCCCGATGATCATCGGGGGCCATCCCCGCCTCCGCCCGGGGGAGGTGAGCGGGACAGCAACAGGGGAGAAGGTGAACCGGATGGGCCACCCTCCACCAGGGTGGGAGCGGGTGAACAGCGTCATTGCCCCGCTGCCATTCCCGGCTGTTGCACCCGGATGGGACAGGCGGGAATGGGGCGCTGCCGTGGTCTGACTTTTTTCGGCCCGGCCCCGGTTGAGCTTGGCCTCAGCTCCAGTGTGGCTTGTTCTCTGGTCGACAGAATGGTTGATGCCCCCGACGGCTGAGCTTGGTTTCGGCTCCTGTGCGGCTTGTTCCTGCCCTGCGTTGGGGGTCTGGGTACTGGTCTGGGGCGCTGCCGGGGTATGGTTTTTCGGTCCGGTCCCGGGGCTGAGGAGCGCGGGCGGGGCTGGGCGTACAGGACGGTTTACCGATTCTGGCCCCGGCTCAGCTGTTCGGGCGGCCTCCGGCGGCAACCTCCATCACGGCCGTGACAGCCCCGTCAGGTCTGCGAACCTGATGGGGTTCGACCGTCATGACGGCAGGAGCAGTTGCCGGAGCCGTGAGCCGGTAGCTGAATGTCACGTCGGCAAGGTTTGCCGGGTCCACGCCGGAAAATGCCTGTTCGGCCATCCAGAGGGCCTGCAGCGGGCCGTGGATGACGAGCCCGTCGTGACCGGCCTGTGCGCAGAACCGTCGGTCCCAGTGGATCCGGTACGGGTTTGCGGTGAGAGCCGAGAAGGTGACCAAGGTGAGCTCGTCCACGTCGATGCGGTGCGCTACCGGGGCTTGGAAGGTGGGGTCGACGAGGTGCTGGGCCGGAGCGGGCCGATCAGACGGTGCAGGACTCGGTGCGGCACCCGATCCCGTGGGTGAAGGCCGATCCGCTGGTGCAGAATTCGGCGCAGCGTCAGATCCCATGGGCGAGGGCCGAGCCGAGGTGGCGTGAGTGGGCGTCGTCGTGGGGGAGCTGTGGGGCGCGCAGCCCATGAAGACGTGGTCGGTCTCGTCAATCAGGACCGTGCGCCCCGCCTGACGCCACGTCGTCGTCAGGGTGACGAACCGCAGCGGACCATGCCTCCCCTGTTTCGCGACGGATCTGGTGAGCTCGGTGGTGCGGGTCGTCTCGAGGCCCAGGCGTAGTGGGGTGATCGTGTGCACCCGACCGCCGGCGAACATCCGCGTCACTCCCGGCGGTGGCGTGAGCGGGGAATCGCGCACCTGGCCGCGATCATCCAAGGCCTTCGGATCGACGGGGTCGTTGAGCACACACCAGTGCCAGCATGGCGGCACGACGACCTCGGGCCGTTTCACCCCCAGGAAGGCTGCCAGCCCGGTGAAGTCGTCACCTCGAAGAACACCACTGTGCTGTGATGACACGGTGCTGAGCCGTCACTCGGCCAGACCGTAGAGTCGATCCCCGGCGTCTCCCAAGCCAGGGACGATGTAGCCCTTCTCATTGAGTTTCTCATCCACCCCGGCGACGACCAGGGTGCACTGCATGCCAAGATCCTTCACCAGGCCGCGGAACCGCTCAATGCCCTCCGGGGCGGCCAGGATGCACAGGCATACGACGTGCTTGGCCCCACGCTTGGCGAGGAACTGCACGGCCCCGCCCAACGAACCTCCAGTGGCGAGCATGGGGTCGAGCACGAAGCACTGCCGTCCGGAGAGGTCTGATGGCAGACGCTCTGCATAGGTCATCGGCTGCAAGGTCTCCTCGTCGCGAGCCATGCCCACGAAACCGACCTCGGCGCTCGGGATGAGGCGCAGCATGCCCTCGAGCATGCCCAGACCGGCCCGCAGGATCGGCACGACGAGCGGCTTCGGGCTGGCCAGCTCCACGCCTTGTGCCTGGGTGACGGGAGTCGTCACCGTGCACGGGACGACGTCCACCTCGCGAGTGGCCTCATAGGCCAGCAGGGTCACAAGCTCCTCGACGAGCTGGCGAAACACCGGGCTGGTGGTGTCCTGCGATCGCAGCAGGGTGAGTTTGTGAGAAACCAAGGGATGATCCATGACACGCAATTCCACGGCCACAGTGTCGCACATCTGGCCATGACGTGGGGCGGGTCGGTACGGCAGGGGTGTGTCGGGAGATGCCTGGGGAGGGCATTCGGCGTGGGATGAAGCGAGGGTGAAGCGGCGTGGGGGACCAGCGTGAGGTGTTCGGCGTGGGGTGTCGAAAATCGTCACCCCACGGGGTGCGTGCCGCTTGCCTGTCTGGGGCGTCGTGGTGTGACGAAAATTGTCGCTTCACGGGGTGTGGTGTTGTTGGTCTGCTTCTTGACCGCTGGAGGTGACGAAAATTGTCATCTCGTGAGGGTGTGTGTCGTTTGCCTGCCTCCTGGCCACTGGTGGTGTCGAAAATCGTCACCACATGAGGGCACCTGCCACTCGCCTGCCGGAGGACGTCAGGGCACGACGAAAATGCCACTTCACAGGGTGTGGTGTCGCTGATCTGCCTCCTGACACTGGGAGTGACGAAAATTGTCACTTGGTGAGAGCGCGTGCCATTCGATTGCCAGAGTGCGTCGTGGCACGACGAAAATGTCACGTCAAAAAGCTGGCTGTTGGTTGCCAGAGGTGTTGCAACTGGCTGCGCTACAGACACGGGGATGCACTTGCGCACCAGCTGGTTGGTACCGACTGCATCGGTCGGCAGGGGCGGATCATCTGGATGATGAAAAATGCCGTGCAGAGACACTGGACATCATTTTTCTGCGCTGGGATGTGGCCAAGCGACAAAAATTGTCATGCGACGGGGTGGTGGGCCCGAGCTTTGCGTCGATGAAGTGAGTGGTGTCGAAAATCGTCAGGTCGTGAGTCCCCCTCAGGACGAGCGTCTGGTTGGGCAGGTCTCCGCACCCCATCCAGCAGGGGGCAGTCCTGCGCGAGCGCCGCGTCATTGGCGAGGAGATCCGCATCCTACCTGGCAGGGGTCCCACCCGGCAGGGTCAATCGCGCAGGGCTCCCATAGGGCAACGTTCAGTCGAGCAGGTCTGTCTGCCCCCTCCCACCCGGTAGGGGGCTTCCGCGTAGGACGAACGTTCAGCCGAGCAGGTCTGCCGGGTGTCAGCGAGCATCCCTGCCCGGACGCCAGCTGGTTGGCAGATGAAAACCTGGACAATTTTGGAGTCGGAGCTGTGAACTGACTCGAAACTCTGACACGATACAGATATCCGTGTTTCGAGGAGGTCATCGTGGGTACCGATCGTGATGATGAATTCACCGACGATGAGGACTTTGCCGCATCCGACGATGTTTCTGTTGACGACGCCAACGATGACGACGTGGACGATCTCACCGATTCCGAGGAGCTGGATCTTGCCGACGACGATGACTTCGACGACGGTGACGATGACTACTACTCCGATGATGATGACTACGACGATCTTGAAGATGCCTCCGATGACGAGATCGATTTCGTCGTCGCTCTGTATGCCGATGACGGTGAGCGGACGTCGGCGCCGCTGGATCTCCAGCTCGCCAATGACCTCGACGAACTCATCATGCAGCTGCGACGGCTCCCCGGTGATGCTGGGGCAGTCGCCATGGTGTCCATCGACCACCAGTTCTTCGTGATCGTGCGGGTGCGGGGGCGCAATGTTCAGGTCTTCCTGTCCGACGGCGTCGAGGCCAATGACTGGCCCATCGCGCGTGACGTTGCGGATTTCCTCGGCGAGGACATCCCCGATGTCGATGACGACGCCAACCCCATGGGCGACTTCGACCTGCTCTCCGACGTGGGTTTGAGCGAGTTTGACCTGGAAGCCATCGCGGATCTGGACGAGGATTCCGATGAGCAGCTGAGCATCGTGGCCCGGCGGATCAACTTTGGCCCAATCTTTCAACGTGCCGTTGAGAATTCTGGGCGCTAAGTGCTTCGAAGGTGCCGGAAGTTCCGACAATTCTGCACTGAGAAGTGATGGAGCCAATGGGCCACGAAAACGACTCAGTTTCTCCAGCTGATTGCGCTGATCAGGCAATACGTGGTGGGGGCGACACCGTGGTGAATGGCAAGGACCGGTACGTGCTCCAAGGCAGTCATCCTGGCATGAACTCGGATCATCCGCATGACGGTTCGAGACGTACCAGCAGCGGCTTGGCCGGGACACAGCTGGGTCAGCTTGGTTCGGGCCCCATGAGTCTGTGGCAAGAAGCCATGAGCCATGCTGTGGACCAAGCTCGGGCAGCTGCTGACTGGGGGGACGTGCCAATTGGCGCCGTACTACTCGACCCGAACGGACGAGTCTTGGCTGCTGGCGCCAACGAACGGGAGCTCACCGGCGATCCCACCGCTCACGCCGAGGTCGTGACGATCCGGCGCGGTGTCGAGGCCCTGCAGGCCCGCGACGAGGATGACGGGTGGCACTTGGACGATTGCACCCTCGTGGTCACTCTCGAACCGTGCACGATGTGTGCTGGCGCCATCGTCGCTGCTCGGATTGGGACATTGGTGTTCGGCGCCTTCGACCCCAAGGCCGGGGCGGTGAGCTCATTGTGGGACGTCGTGCGCGACCCTCGTCTCAATCATCGAGTACGCGTGGTCTCCCAGGTGTGTGACCAGGAGTGCGCGGGGCTGCTCACCGAGTTCTTCATGACGAGGCGCTGAGGCTGGGGCGCAATTCGTAGGACGTGCTCGGCACTCGGGCATCCGGCATGTCAAAAATTGTCACCTCGGCGGGCGGCAAGACATTTCAGTGCTGGTGAGTGGCGATCACTGACGATTTTCTGGCGCGGAGTCGGGAAGCGCAGAGAATCGCCCCTGCCCCGCTGGCAGGCGTTTCTGCAAGCAAGCGTGGTGCCCACCCTCGCTGGCGGGTGTCTCGGCAAGCCAACGTGGGGCCCACGCTACGTGCGCAGTGTGTCCACACACCCCACACTGGCTACGCGCTGCTTCCTACGTGCGAAGTGGTCACTGCTCGCGCGTTTACGCGCTGGGGTGTTCACGTGCAAGGTGTTCCTGCGTTGTCGTGACACTCGCTCGGCTTGGCGTGACGATTTTTGTCAGTTGGCTTGGGGTGCGGTGCAGAGCAGTGACTCGACCTGGTCTGGCTCGACATTTTTTGCACCACCCAGCTGCGCCCCTGCCGTTGCAGTCTCGGTGGTTTATCCGAGCCTGCTGCAGCCCCGGTGGTTCACTTGAGCATGCCCAAGTGCTGAAAGCTCTTTCCCAATGGCCATCCCGACTGCTCTGATGAGGGGGCATACACACGCCGGAGAGGGCTCCCTCTACTGTCAACAGGCATTCGGGTGCCCCGCGGGCATGCCCACGCGCAGGGAAAGGACGCTCTCGAAGATCAATTTGTCCGAACGTCGTTGCGAGCATGCCATGCGCAAGGAAGGGACCCCAGGTTCCGCGAAGGCACAGATCCGAGGGCACCGATCTATTGCGGTCGGCACCCCGCGCGGACGACCCACCGAATGCTCTGAGGTCGCCGCAGCGTTCGAGCACTGGGGGGAGAGAGTCGAGGGGTCATCAACGGCGACCTGGGCGACTTGTGCAGCAGCGAACAGTGCCCCCGTCTCGGCCTCTAAAGCGCTGTACCGACGTGCTGTGTCAATTTTTGTCAGGCGGGCAGGGTGCGCGTGCGAGAAGTGACGCCTGGGTTCTCGACTCGGTATTTTTCGTCACGGCGAGTACCGTGGTCGGGTGAATTCTTCGTCGGAGACGACGCCTGCGTCCGAGGAGCCGGACGAGGCGTCCATGACAGCACCAAGCAGTGGGAAGAAATCTGGTTTCAAGGCCTTCCTGGGTCGCCACGAGTTCCTCAGCTCGGTGCTCAAGGTCATCAGTGGCACGGGAGTCGCCCAGCTGGTGGCGATCGTCGCCGTCCTCATCGTCACCCACAAGGTCGACCCGGTGGACTGGGGCATCTACTCCGCTGTCTACGCCACGGCAGGATTCGTCATCCCGGTGGCCGCACTGCGCTACGACATGGCCATCGTGCTGCCCAGGGACGACGGCGAGGCACGTGCCATCTTCAACCTGGCCACTCGGATCAATGTCATCGTCTCGTTGTTGGCGACCATCATCATGGTTCCGCTGGGCGGTTACCTCGCCGGGCTGCTCGACGCCCCCGCCGGGACCCGCTGGTGGATGCTGGCAGTTGGCGGATTCATCTTCACCTATTGTCAGTACAACATCGCCAATTTCTGGGCTAACCGACGCAAGCAGTTCGGGGTCATCGGCACCAATGCCGTGTGGAAACAGACCGTGGCAGGTGCCGGACGTATCGGCAGCGCCTTCGCCGGGTTGGGGGCCGGTGGACAGATCGTCGCAGTGATCCTTGGTCAGATGGCAGGCCTCAACAACTTCCGACGCCGCCTCGGTAAGGATGTCGTCGAGGTGAAGGCGGCCGACATCCCAACCAGGACACTCATGAAGCGTTACCGCAAGATGCCGCTGCTCACCGCGCCCAATGCCATCGTTGACGCCATTCGTCTGCAAGGTATCCCGTGGTCGATGGGTATCCACTACTCGGGGGCTGCCATGGGACTATTCACCATGGCCTGGCAGCTCATGCAGGTGCCCGCGGCGGTGATCAATCAGGCGATGTCGCAGGTGTTCTACCAGAAATTGTCGGTGACGGATGCCGGACACATGTTCTCCATGGTGCGCAGGTCCATCGTGCGGTCGTTCCTGGTGGGAATCATCCCGTTCGGTCTGCTGTATCTGCTCGTACCACCGATCCTGCCGCTGCTCATGGGGGCGTCCTATCGCCCGGTGGCCGATCTGGCGGTGGCCCTGGTGCCGTGGTTGTTCCTCAACTTCGTCACCTCGCCGGTGAGCAACCTGTTCATCGTCACTCGCAACAACGGCATTGCGCTCATCTTTGCCATCATCTATGCCGTCATCCCGCTCACCTACCTGTCGCGAGCACACGGGGCGATCATTCACACGGTCTCCATGATGTCGTGGATGCAGACCGGGCTGTTGGTCTGCTACATCGTGCTGGCCTTGGTCGTGGCGTGGAACTTCGACCGCAAGCACGCCAACGATCTGCAGCCCACCCCTGAGTCTGACGACTCGACAAAGTGACTGATTTGCCAACAACGGGTGACGTTCCGCTAAAATAACCAGCGGTGACGTGTCTGAGCGGCCGAAAGTGCCCGCCTCGAAAGCGGGTGTAGCGAGAGCTACCGAGGGTTCAAATCCCTCCGTCACCGCCAGATGGCCCCGGAGCCCTGAGAGATCAGGACTCCGGGGCTTTGTCGTCGGGGGTCCTGCACGGATCCGGAGTTTGTCGTCCGGTGACCTTGCTCGGAACTCCCACCGCGGCGACGGTCTTCTGGCAAGCATGTGTGCAGCGAGCCGCCGCAGCTCCACACATCGATGGGCATGCATGTGGGGACGGGCACGAGGTGCCGAGGTGCCGAGACGCAGGTCACACATGTGGGGCCACGACATGTGAGCATTCCGGGGGAATCACGGACGGCTGCTTGCCTCGGCAACATCCCAGGTGGCGATCACTGTGTCCTAGGACCGGTGGAGATCTGTGCCTGCTCAGCGGTTCCAGGTTCCCCGTGCCTGTCCAGCTGCTCCAGTTTCCCCGTGTCAGTGATTGGATTGCTGGCGCAGACGTTCCACGTGACGGTTCCATGCCCGCTCGACTCGAGTCGTGAGCACCTCATGGCGAAATCAGCTTCTGCGACTCGTGCCCGAGGTGCGGGATGGGGGACAATTCCCTCATGACCGTGTTCGACCTTGCCCTGCTGCTCGCCGCGGTCATCATTCTGTTCGCTGCCCTGGCGGTTCGGATCGGAAGTCGTCTCGGGCTGCCGGCGCTGCTGCTCTTCCTGCTCATCGGCATGGTGCTGGGGCCAGCAGGGTTCGGGGTGCAGTTCAACGATCCGGAGCTTGCTCGTGGCCTGGGGCTGGCCGCGTTGGCGCTCATCCTGGCCGAGGGTGGGCTCTCTGCCAGGTGGCATGAGATCAGGCCAGCCCTGGCCCCGGCCGGGCTCCTGGCCACGGTTGGCTCGGCAACCTCCATCGGGGTCATGGCAGTGTTCTGCCACTGTGCCTTCTCCATCGACTGGACGGTTGCCGCCCTGCTGGGTGCCGTGACCGCCCCCACCGATTCGGCCGCCGTCTTCTCGATCCTGCGTGGGGTGTCGCTTCCCTCCCGTCTGAAGTCGATCCTGGAGGCCGAGTCGGGACTCAACGATGCCCCGACGGTGCTCGTCGTCGTCGCATTGTCGGCCATGGCAACCGGCGACCCTCTCCCCGGAGGAGTCTGGGGGCTCATCGTCTCGATCGTCGTCCAACTGGCGGCGGGTGTTCTCGTGGGTCTGCTCGTCGGATGGCTCGGGGCGCATGTCACTCGTCGCGTGAAACTTCCCTCGTCAGGCCTGTACGGAGTGGTGGCGATGTGTTGGGCGTCGCTCGCCTACGGGCTGGCGGTGTTGGCACACGTCTCGGGGTTCGCAGCCGTCTACGTTGCTGCCGTCGTCATCGGCAACTCCGATCTGCCCTACCAACATGCCACCGAGTTGTTCGCTGAAGGTGTGGGATGGATCTGCCAGATCGGCCTGTTCGTCATGCTGGGGCTGCTGGCCAACCCGGACCGGCTGACCTGGGTGCCGGTGCTGCAGGGAGTGGTCATCGGTCTGTTCCTCACCCTCGTGGCACGCCCGCTGGCGGTGTTCGTGAGCACGGTCTGGTTCCGTACTCCGTGGCGGCACCAGGTGTTCCTGTCGTGGGCCGGTCTTCGCGGGGCGGTGCCGATCATCCTGGCGACGATTCCCATCTCGGACGACCTCGTCGGTGCCGACCGCATCTTCGACGCAGTACTGGTGCTCGTCGTCGTGTGCGTCCTTGCCCAAGGGCCGACCCTGCCGACGGTGGGAGCACTGCTCGGACTGGTCGACGCCTCGGCCGTCAAGGACGTCGACATCGAGGTGGCGCCACTGGGAGATGTCGACGCCGAACTCATCCAGGTCAACGTGCCGATCGGGTCGCAGCTGTCTGGAACCACGGTTGGTGAGTTGCAGCTCCCGGCCAACACCATCGTCTCACTCATCATTCGGGGTGAGCAGTCCTTCGCCCCTGGGGCGGACACGTGTCTTCTCGCCAACGACGAGCTGCTCATCGTCACCCCGTCGGCACAGCGCCATGCGGTCGCCGAGCAACTCACGGAGATTGGCCACGATGGCCGGTCCGCTCGGTGCCTCAGAGGGTCGGGCGATCAGGGCAGTCAAACCCCACGTGATTCAGGGCACTGGGGGCAGGCAGACCAGAGCTGACAGACCGAGGCCGAAAGATTCGGGGCTGACAGACCGGGGCGGATCGCTCAACAGGGGGAACGGCCCAGCGCCCGTACCAACTGTGTGCCATTGATCCCCTCGGTGCGCACTGCTGGGGTTTCGCGGATTACTTCTCAGCTCCGCACTGCTGGGGTATTGCGAGTCCTCTTCGACTCCGCACTGTTCGGGTTTTGTGGATCGTTCCTTGGCTCCGTACTCCTGGGGTCTCGTGGTCCGCCCTTTCGGCTGCGCGTTGTTCGGGGTCTTGCGGGTCACCTCTGAGCTCCGCATTGCTCGGTGTTTCGCGGACCACCCCTCAGCTCCCCGCTGCTCGGGTCTCACGGACCGTCCCCCGGGGCTTTCACCGCGAAAGCCCCGGGGATCGCCCCTGAACCTCTTGCCGTCGGGACGGCCAGGTGTGGGGATTTGTGCCCCACTCACCTGGTCGTGGGCCAGAGCCAATCGGGCATGCGCCGGGTGGCACCGAACGTGTCTGGTCTCGTGTGGCAGAAGTGTGAGTTGAACCAAGGAGATGTGGGGGCGATCGGCGGCGGCAAGCTCCCCGTGAGCTGTGCAGGATCAAGCTGGGTGCGGGATGGGAGGCCCGGTCAGCCTTCCTTGGACGGAGTGGCGCTGGGCGAGGCGAGGCCTTCAGCAGGCGGCAGGCAGACTGGACCGGCCACCGAGATCGAGGTGGCTGCCTTGGCGTTGAACCCCCCGAATTCGCTGCCGACGAGGACTCGCACGGCATGGTCGGGGCGATCAGGATCGGCGCGGAACATCGCCTTGGGAAAGAACGCCGCGATGAGCTTCACCTGTGGATCGTCCTTGGAGTGCCCGACGATGATCGTCTGCTTGATGCGCTCGTCGGTGTTGCTGACCTCACCCTCCTGAAAACCCTTCTGGGTGAGTTGCTTGCTCACCTTGCCGGCCAGACCGCGTTCGTGGCTCCCATTGAACACGGACACGACGACGTCGGAGGACTTGAGGGTGCCGCCGACGTCGGTGGACACGCACGGCGGAATCTTCGCGCTGGGTGGGGGAGCGGTGAGTGCTCGTATGCCCAGTTTGGCGGCCACCAGAAGGATGGCGACGAGGACGAGCAACGTGATGGGGGTCGCCACCAGACGCAGGACGTGACGGGCTCTCGAGCTCATGGGCGCGGATCAGTCCAGGTCGAGAATGCGTGCGTGCAAGGTCTGACGCTGCTGCAGGGCGGCGCGCAGTGCGCGGTGCAGACCATCCTCCAGGTAGAGCTCACCGCGCCACGACACGACATGTGCGAAGAGATCGCCGTAGAAGGTGGAGTCCTCCTCGAGCAGGTTGTCGAGGTCCAGGGTGCTCTTGGTCGTGGTCAGCTGGTCGAGTCGCACCTGCACCGGCGGAATCTCGGACCACTGCTTCTGGGCGTAGCCATGGTCCGGGTAGGGGCGCCTGTCACCAACTCGTTTGAAGATCACATCGCCATTCTACCGGTATCTGTCCAACACTCACGTCTGCCGGGTGATCTGTGCCGGGATGTCGGCGGATCACGATTCAGAATGGGCTCGAGATCTGCTGTCATGACGGCGTGCCCATCGCCGGAAGGAACTCTCGACAAGCACTGCTCAAGGAACATCCGGTGGGCCATCAGTGGTCAAGGTGTATCCGTTGGGGCCGTCCGGCACCCCTTCCGTGAGTAGTCACCTCCCGTGAGCTTTGGCGTGAGCATTTTTGCGGCACCCATGGGCGGGGTGACGATTTTTCACAGGTGGGCAGACGTCGGGTCACCGTGCTGATGATCCTGTCGGAACCCATACTCCGCCAGACCCCATCCTCTTCCGGCGGAACTCATTCAGAGCCCTCATCAGAATCAGGGCGGGCCCCAGCAGGAATCACGGGGCGAGCCCCAGTCGGCCACCCGGTCGGGCCCCCTCCAGCCACCCGGTCGGGTCTCATCTTGGCTCGAGGTCGAGCTCCGGGCATTGGGTCTCGTCCTGGTATCGAATCCCGCCCTGGTATCGAGTCGAGCTCCGGGCATCGGGCCGGGCCATCCTGATATCGCCGGGGTGTGCGAAAAATGTCGCCAGGTCGACGGCGAGGGCACCGGAGTGACGATTGTGCAGCGATGTTGACTTTTTCGGCGCGCTAGATCGCCGTCATGGGGGTTGACGTGACACAGTGAAGACGAAAACTGTCGGTTGAGCGGCCGAACCAGGCCCGACGAGAGGAATGCGCATGGACATCAGTGCCATGGATCCGGGGAATCTCCGTGAGCTGTTCGATGCTGACGTTGTCGACAGTGCTGGGGTCAAGGTGGGCACCGTCGAGCAGATTTTTGCCGACGACTCCACTGGGGCGGCAACTTTCATCACCGTCATCAACGAGTCTGGTGAGCAGCACTTCGTCCCAGCCCACGAGGGCCGGTACGTCGAGGAGACGGTGAGCATGCCCTACGACAGGCAGCTCATGATGGCTGCACCGGTGGCGCACACCGACGAGGACCTCAGCCCCTCGTCGGAGGAGGAGATCCGGCGTCACTACGGCCTGCTGCAGGGCGATTCCGATGAACCACACAATGGGGTCGACACGTCCAGTGAGGCGCACCAGACCGGCCACGACGAGGACGGCCCGGACGCTGAGCAGCCCTTCAACAGCGTCGACGAGGAGCCTCCCGCGCAGAGCTCAAAGGACGAGGCCGATGAGGTTCCGCCGCGGGTGTTCACCCCGTACGATTTCGTCGTGCCGGGTACCGTACCGTCGGCCACGTCCGGGGCTGCTGACGACGATGAGCCCAAGGACACCGATGAGGACGAGACCGAATCCCACGATGAGCAGCTCGCCAGCACTGAGCAGCAGGACGGCCAGGCTGATTCATCGGTGGAGGCCGCGCAGCGTGCGGTGCTCGGGCTCCCGGCCGAGGCACAGCTGCGCAAGTACGTCGTCACCGAGATGGTGACGGTGCAGGTGCCAGTTCAGGTGCCGGTGCGTCGTGAGGTCGTCTGCTGGCAGGACGCTGACGGCAAGGTGCATGAGCTCGACACCGTCGACGCACCTGAGCCTGATGCCGATCAGGGTGAACGGTCCGTGGGCGAGCAGACCGAGGACGACGGTGATGCGCCGGATGACTCCGGCGTCTCCGATGACTCCAGGGGCGAGGTCGACTACGAGGACCGTGCCTATGTGCGCGACGCCCCCAACTGGGACATCACGATCAACAGCGACGGTCCGGCGAAGGGCTGAGCACTGTTCCAGACGGATCCCTCCCGCGCAGGCCAGCAGCTGGGGATCCGCACGGTACTGGACGCAACGGGTCCGTAGCGCCGCGAGTGGGGATCGAGTACCCACCGGTTTGCCAGTGCCAGCACCCGGGGATGGCCACGTCCAGGCAATTGCCCGGGCACAGTGGCAGGAGTGGTTTTTGTGCAATCCTGGGCAACGGGAGCCGTGGTTCTGGGCACTCGGGAGTTCTGATCGGGTCGTCGTAGGCAGCTCCTCAGAAGATGCGGATCGGGGAGCCAGCATGCAGACCGAGAGAGCAGGCGTCTCACCATATGGATCAGGGATTTCCGTTTCGACAGACACAGGTTATGGTTTCAGCCATGAAGTTCAATGCACGGCAGTGGTGGTCCGCCTGAGGGCGGATCTTGTCGTGCACTGAGAAAAGTACCGAGCCGCCCCATTCCGGGCGGCTCGACCTGTGTCTGCGGGCCCCCGGACCCATTTTCCGAGGAGACCCCCATGACCACCATCGACACCGCCAATGCCTGCTGCGCTGCCAATGCCGGTGACACCGCACCGGTGACCGACGCCGTCCCGCGCACCATCGCCGAGGCCTGCGACGTCGTCACCACCCCACACCTCACGCTGCCCGCCGACGGAGTCTTCGGTGGCTATGGCGGCAGTGTTCTGCCCGCTGCCCTGGAGAGGCCGATGGCCGAGGTGGCCCAGGCATATGACGAGGCCCGCAACGACCCCGAGTTCTACGCCGAGTACCTGCGTCTGCTGCGTGAGTTCGTCGGACGTCCGTCGTCCCTCACCTTCGCCGACCGACTCTCCCAGGAGCTCGGTGGGGCACGGATCGTCCTCAAGCGTGAGGACCTCAACCACACCGGCTCCCACAAGATCAACCACTGCCTCGGAGAGGCCCTGCTCGCCAAGCGCATGGGCAAGTCGACCGTCATCGCCGAGACCGGTGCGGGTCAGCACGGCGTCGCACTGGCCACCGCAGCCGCGCTGCTCGGGCTGAAATGCGAGATTCACATGGGTGCCATCGACGTCGCCAAGCAGCACCCCAATGTCGTGCGCATGAAGATGCTGGGGGCCAAGGTCGTCGCCGTGGAGACCGGCGGACGTTCCCTCAAGGAAGCCGTCGATTCCGCATTCGAGGTCTACGCCCGCAACTGCGATGACCACCTGTACGCCATCGGCTCGGTCGTCGGCCCGCATCCATTCCCATCGATGGTGCGCGACTTCCAGACGGTCATCGGACGCGAGGCGCGCGCCCAACTGCTTGCCGCCCGCGGGGCGCTCCCGGCTGCAGTCGTCGCCTGTGTGGGCGGCGGCTCGAACGCCATGGGTGCCTTCACCGCCTTTCTGGACGACGCGGACGTGCGACTCATTGGCGTCGAGCCGGCCGGACGCGGCCAGCAGCGCGGTGAGCACGCCATGAGTATCGCCAAGGGTACTGACGCCGTTCTGCACGGTATGCGCACCAAGGTGCTCGTCGACGACCAGGGCGAGCCGGACGCCGTCCACTCGATCGCCTCCGGGCTGGACTACCCCGGCGTGGGGCCGCAGCATGCCTATTTCGACCAGGTCGAGCGGGTCGAGTACGTGGGGATCACCGACGACCAGGTGCTCGACGCCTTCCTCCGCCTCAGCCGTACCGAGGGGATCATCCCGGCTCTGGAGTCGGCGCACGCCGTTGCTCATGCGATGGCCATGGCTCCGACGATGCCGCGTGACTCCTATCTGGTGGTCAATCTTTCTGGGCGTGGGGACAAGGACGTGGATCACGTCGCCGAGCAGCTCGGTATGGGTGGGGAGCCCGACACAGTTGCAGACGCACCGGCAGCGAGCTTGAATGTCTGACAGGGGTGTTCGATCCCCTGAACCCGTGGAAGGATTTCGTATGAAGCAGCTCAAGGCGCGCAGAAGTGTGGGAGTGGCGACTGCACTGTCCCTCTCCCTGCTCGGTTCACTGTCGTGCGCGGCCGTAGCCAGCGCCGATGAGGGCCCGGAGCCCGCGACCACCACATCCGTGTCCGCTTCGCCCGAGGCCGAGAGCACCACACCGTTGCTGCCGCTTGGCGAGTCGCCCAGCGCCGAGCGCACCACCGAGCTGTTCCCCCACAGCGAATCGTCCACCACCATCAAGCCCCCCAGCAGCAACGCATCGCCCGATCTGCCGGCCGGCAACGACGACGTCACTGGTGCCGGGCATGGCACCGATGACTCAGAGGACGGCGAGGTTGCCGACGGCGACGTCAACGTCTCCCTCTCGGCAGGTGGCGGCGACTTCCAGGCGGGCAAGGACGTCAAGGTGGATCGGTCCAACCTCACCGTGCAGGTGAACTACGACCTCCTCTCGCCCAACAAGGGCGACCGAAGCGTCAAGCGTGTGTTCAGCGGCTCCGTGGCCTGGCAGATCGTTCCGGCGGGGACGAATCCCGACAAGGGCCACGACCCCCGGGCCGTGGCTTGGGGGGATGCCCGGATCAACGAGACCGGCAAGGGATCGGTGGACGTGAGCCTTGCCCGACTGACCCCCGGCAAGCACTATGACCTCGTCATCGACTTCACCGGCGACTGCGCCGTGGACCGGGGTGACGGTACCCTCCACATGTCGGTGCACTACGACAAGCGTGTCACGGTGCGCGGCCTGCACCGTACGAAAGACTTCCGTCTCAGGCACCTTCACCTGGACGGGGACTCCCACGTGGGGCGGGGTGACGGCCTACACCTCAAGGGGCTCCCACTTTTTGATGGTCACCCCCTGAAGCATCTTCATTTCAGTGGAAAGTCCCATTTGGAATTGGATGGAAACGCCCATCGCGAGAAAGACTTCAAGCTTCCAGAACTCAACCTCAAGACCTCGTTCGGAGGCGGGGCCGAGGTGTCGCACGACGACCAGGCTGGTGCGGGCGAAGGTGCAGCGCCTGTTGCCAAGGGGAAAGGCCTGCCTGCCACCGGATTCTGATTCATCTGGGAGGGAGATCAGAATGACCAGGTCGTTCTGAGCTCTGCCGATTGCCGGGGTCGCATCCACTCAGGGTGCGGCCCCTTTTCCATGTCGTGTGCCATGTCGTGCGGAGCCAGTCTCGCTCCTGCATTGATGCGATCCCGGGGCGAGGTCGAAGGTGCACTCGGCCACCGCTGACGAACCCACAAGGTGCGGCAACAGTGCGGTGGCGCCCGAACTCGTCTGCCCCCACACCGGGACAGCGTGATTTCCACAATGATCACGATTCCCACGCAGATATCGGGAAATGGCCGTCCCCTCGCTGCCCGATGCAAACAACTAGAGTCGAGCCATGAGCGATACGAGCATCCCCGGCCTGCTGACCGACGACGTGCGGCTGACCGTCCCCCTCGACCACTTCGACGACTCCGACCCTCGCACCATCGAGATCTACGCCCGACTGGTCTCCACCCGGCACAACCAGGACAAACCGTGGCTCGTCTTCCTGCAGGGCGGGCCAGGCTGTGAGTCGCCACGCCCCACCCTCGTCGACCCCGGATTTCCCGGCTGGCTGCGTCGCGCCCTGGACGACTACCGCCGTCCTGCTCGACCAGCGCGGCACCGGGTTGTCGTCGCCAGTGAGTGAACCGGTCGGTTCGGCAGCAGACCAGGCCGAGTACCTCACCCACCTGCGAGCCGACGAGATCGTCGAGGACTGTGAAGACCTGCGCCGCCACCTGGGAGTCGAGCAGTGGGCAGCGCTCGGCCAGTCATTCGGTGGGTTCACCATGCTGCGCTATCTCTCGGTGCACTCGCAATCCCTGCTGGCTGGCTACTTCACCGGTGGGCTGTCGGCCGTCGGACGCAGCACCGACGAGGTCTACACCACCTGCTACCACACCATGCAGGCCAAGTCCGAGCAGTACTACCGGCGCTTCCCCGGCGACCGGGACCGGATGCGCGCCGTCCTCGACCTTGCCGCTAGCGGCGAGCTGCGCGCCCCCAACGGCGACCCGGTGGGTCCGTCACGGGTGCGCTCCCTGGGCCACCTGCTCGGTGGATCCGGTGGGGCCGAGAAACTGCACTACCTGCTGGAGTACGAGCCCACCAGCCGCTGCTTCCGCTACGACCTGGCAGACCTGCTGCCGTTCGGCGGACGCAACGTGCTCTACACCGTCATCCACGAATCCTCCTATGCCGACGGCGTCACGACGAACTGGGCCGCTGCCCGCTGCCTACCGCAGGCCTTCCTCGACGACCCCACCCTGCTCACCGGTGAACACGTCATGCCCGAGTGGTTCGACGAGGACTCCTCGCTGCAGCCGTGGAAGGACGTCGCCCAGATCATCGCCGAGCACCCCTGGCCCACGTTGTACGACGCCGACGCCCTGGCCGCCAGCCAGGTGCCGTGCGCCGCAGCCATCTACCACGACGACGCCTACGTACCACGGGAATACTCCCTGCAGACCGCGGCGTTGCTACCCGGGATGCGCCCGTGGGTGACCAGCCAGTACGAGCACAACGGATCCAACGCCTCCGGCGGGGGCGTGCTGGATCGGCTCATCAAGCTGGTCCACGGCGACATCGTCCGCTGAGCCGTTCACCGAATCCTGCCCCCTGGAGCCATGATCGAGAAGAAACCCCTCAACGAGCCGCTGCTGCCCCCAGGCGTCGACGACACCAGTTCCCCCGACCCCCAGGTCGTCAAGGCCCGCGCCCTGGCCGACCCCAGGGCGTTGCGCAGGCGCATCATCTTCCTGAGCCTGCCGATCTTCGGGGAGAACCTGCTCGAGATGAGCCTGGACATCGTCAACACCATTCTGGTGGCGGCGCTGGGGGCGGCGGCCCTGGCCGGTGCTGGTGCCGCGATCCAGATCATGCAGATCGTGCTCTCGGCGCTGGCTGGGCTGTCCACCGGCGGCTCCATCCTCGTCGCCCACGCGGTGGGTGCCGACAATCCGGCCGAGGGCACCCGACTGGCCCGGCAGGCACTCATGTGGAGTTTCATCATCTTCACCCCGATGGCAGTCATGGGAGTGATCCTCGCCCCCGGCCTGGCGGGAATTTTCGGTCTGCCACCCGACGCCACGGCCATGACGGCCAGCTACCTGTCGGTCTCGCTGGGAGCCGTGCCGGTGCTCGCCATGCTCATGATGTCCAGTGGGGTGCTGCGCGGTGCTGGTGATGCCCGCACCCCGATGTACGTGACGATCGGTGCCAACGTCGTCAACATGACGCTTGCATTCGTGCTCATCCACGGGCACTGGGGAGCTCCCGAGCTCGGCGTCACCGGGGCCGCCATCGCCTCGGCGATCTCGCGCACCCTGGCCCTCGTCGTGCTGGTGTGGCTCATGGCCCGTGGTCGAGCCGGGGTGAGCCTCAGCCGTCCGGTGGGCACCATCCTCGTGTCCTGGAAACCGCGCTGGGACGCGGCCAAGGCCGTCTTGCACCTGGGCCTGCCCGCAGCCGGGGAGCAGCTCGTCATCTCCACGGCGTGGCTGGTGTTCACCATGGTCGTCTCGCGGCTGGGCACCGCCTCCATGGCCGCCCAACGAGTGCAGATGAGCGTGCAAGGCCTCGTCTTCCTGCCAGCCCTGGCCCTCATGATCGCCACGACCACCTTGGTCGGGCAGGCCTTGGGTGCCGGACGCCCGGCGCTGGCTCGTCAGGTGGCAGGGCGTACCGAGCGGTGGGCCTTCGGGGTTGCCGTCATGCTCGGCGTCCTCGTGGCGATCTTCGCCAAGCCGCTGGTTCACGTCTTCACCACCGACCCGGTCGTCGTCGACATTGCCGTGCGCACCCTACCGGTGATGATGCTTGCCCAGCCGTTCTGGGCGTTCACCATCCAGAACTCCGGTGCGTTGCGTGCCATGCGTGCCCCGATGAGCCCGCTCATCGTCGAGGCGATATCCAACTGGACGGTCGTCGTCATCGCGTGGATCATCGTCTCTGCCGGTGGTGGGTTGACGGCGGCGTGGTTCTCGTTCGTCATCATGGCCGCTCCCACCAGCCTCGCCATGATGTGGCGCAAGCGGGTGGAGGCGCAGCGGCTCGCGGTGTGACGGATGGGGTTGGCCGCAAAACGGTCTGGGGTGGCGCGGCTTGGTGTGGACTTGGCCTGACTATATGGGTGGTCAGCGCCGGCAACCTCGTCGATCCGAACCGACGGTGACAGTCACTGTGCCTTCTGGCAGCCCGTGTCTCGGACCGCACACAGATCAGTTCAGTTCGACGGACTCCCGAGCTGCTGCGACCAGCTTGCCGCTGGCCACCAGACGATCCGCCTCGGCGATGTCCGGGGCCAGGAATGAGTCTGGTCCGGGTTCGGGCAGGGACTCACGCATGAGCTTGATGACCCGAGCAACCGGTTCGGAGGCTCCGATACCACGCATGTCGATGGCTCGAGCCGCTGTGAGCGCCTCGACACCCAGCACCTTGCCCAGGCCATCCACCGCACGACGCAGCTTGCGTGCCGCCGACCACCCCAGCGAGACGTGGTCCTCCTGCATGGCGGACGTGGGGATGGAATCGGCCGAGGCGGGCACCGCGAGTCGCTTGAGTTCCGAGACGATCGACGCCTGGGTGTACTGGGCGATCATGTAGCCCGAGTCGACGCCCGGGTCGTTGGCCAGGAAGGCGTTGAGGCCACGGCTGCGGGCCGGGTCGAGCATCCGGTCGGTGCGGCGCTCACTCATGGACGCCAGATCGGCCACCGCGATCGCCAGGAAGTCCAGCACATAGGCCACCGGAGCGCCGTGGAAGTTGCCATTGGACTCCACCCGAAGGTCGTCGGTGACAGCCGGGTTGTCGATGGCCGAGACGAGCTCCACCCGTGCCACGTGGGCGGCGTGCGCCATGGTGTCACGCACCGCGCCGGTGACCTGGGGGGCGCAGCGCAGCGAGTACGCGTCCTGCACTCGCTTGGACTCCTCACTCTTGCCAGCCTGGATGAGAGGTGAGTCCTTGAGCAGCGCGGCGATGTTGGCAGCCGACAGTTTCTGCCCCTCGTGTGGGCGCAGCGCCTGCAGGTCGGGGGCGAAGACCGCGTCGATGCCGCACAGCGCCTGCACCGTCATGGCGGTGGTGAGGTCGGCCGTCGTCACCAGAGTGTTGAGGTCTGTCAGAGCCAGGATGAGCTGACCGAGCATGCCGTCGGTGCCGTTGATGAGAGCCAACCCCTCCTTCTCACGCAGGGTGATTGGCTCGAGGCCGGCCGCCGCCAGGGCTTCGGCGGCTGGCATCTGGGTACCGGCCTTGTCTCGCACGATTCCCTCGCCGGTGAGGGCCAGAGCGGTGTGGGCCAGGGGTGCCAGATCACCCGAGCAGCCCAGCGATCCATACTCGCCCGTGATGGGGGTGATTCCGGCGTTGAGCATCGCTGCGTAGCCCAACACCACCTCGCGGCGTACCCCGGTGTGGCCCGAAGCCATCGTCTTGAGACGCAGCAGCATCATGGCACGGATCACTTCACGCTCCACCTCGGCGCCGGTGGAGGCCGCATGGGAACGGATGAGGGAGTGTTGCAGGATGGCCCGCTGCTCCACTGGCACTCGCTTGGAGGCCAGGGCTCCGAATCCGGTGGATATCCCATAGTGCGGGACGACGTCATCCGCCAATTGGGCGACGTGGTCGGCAGCTCGGTCGACAGCGGTCAAGGCCTGCTCACTCACCTCGACCGGCGCGTCGTGGCGTGCGACGGCAATGACATCGGCGAAGGTGAGATCGGGTCCGATGAGAACGGGCATGAGAACCTCCTGGGTGATGGCACGCCAACACTGGCGAGCCTGGTGACACGAATTGACGGTAACCGACGAGGGGCGGTCGAGGTGGCTGTTTCGTCGAGCGAGTGGTTGGGGTGACAAAAATGTCACGTGAGGGGGCTCAGGACACCTGCAGTGCAGCCACCGGTCGTTAGATGACAAAATGTCGCGTGGGGCTGGTGGGGAGCACTGTGGTGCGGCCACCGGCTGCGTGGTGACAGAAATCGTCGCGAACTTTGGCCCGGGCCCCACGCCGGAATCGGGCGACAGCGTCTGGGGGGCAATCTCAATGGATGTGGAGGCTCTTAGTGTGAGGCGGGGGTCCCGGCTGTCCGCTCTGCAGGCTGAGCTGTCCTGTGGGGCTTTTGTGTGTGGGGGCGGGGCCCTGGCGAGTGGAGGAGTGCGAAAAATGTCAGGTGCCGGCCCGGCCGGTCACGGTGGTGTGGTTGTCATTCGTTGGGTGACAAAAATGTCACGCGAGGCTTGTGAGGGGCACTGTCGTGCGGCCACAAGCCTGGTGGTGACAGAAATATCGCGTGGAGCTGGGGAGGATCACTGTGGTGCGGCCACAGGCGGTGGGGTGACAGAAATTGTCGCGAGCCGGGGTCTGGTGAGGCGGGGATGCTGGGCCGGCTGTTGAAAAATGTCAGGCTGCGTTGCGACTGGTCACTGTGGTGGGCGGTGGTTGGGCTGGCGACAAAAATGTCGCGTGGAGCTGGGGAGGATCACCGTGGTGCTGGTGTCGATGTGAGGGTGGCAAAAATCGTCAGATCGGATCCGGGCGCGCACATGAGGCTAAGGGGCGGCCCCCTCTCTGTGGTTGTGAGAAAAGTCGCGCGAGGCTGGGAGTCATCACTGTGGTGCAGCCACAGGCCTTGTGGCGACAAAATTGTCGTGAGCCAGGGCCTGGTGAGGACGGGGATGTTGAGCTGGCCGTTGAAAAATGTCAGGTAGAGGTGCGGGTGGCTTCCCCTGTGCGGTTGTGGTTGGGGTGGTGACAAAAGTGTCACGCGAGGCTGGGGCGGATCACTGTCGTGCGGCCACCGGATGCGTGGTGACAAAAATGTCAGCAGGAGCGGGTGCAGTAGCTGCAGCGTGTGGTGGGCATGGGGCGTTCCGGTGAGGCATCCGCGCCGATGAGGTCTTGCGCCGCGGAATCAGGCGGAATCAGATGATGAAAGCCCTGGCACCCGACCATGGCGAGGACTGGGCGCTGGAGGAGAAGCTCTCCTCCAGCGCCCAGCGATTCAGAACGGGAGCGGGACCGCCCCCATCTGATGGCACACACCTCGCCGCCACACTTGGCTGATGAGTGGTACCCCGGGGCGGTAGAACAGGTGCAGCCAACTGGGTGCGGCAACGGACACCAGATCGGCACGGGCCCCCGGTCGCACCACGCCCACATCGCCACGGCGCAGCGCTGCCGCGCCACCGGCAGTGGCCGACCACAGGGCCTGCTCGGGGGTCATGGACATCTCGCGCACCGCGACCGCCAAGCAGAACGGCATTGACGAGGTGAACGCCGTCCCCGGGTTGCAGTCGGTGGCCAGTGCGACCGTCGCCCCGGCCCTCAGCAACCGGCTCGCATCCGGGTAGGGCTGACGAGTGCTGAACTCGGCCGCGGGCAGCACGGTCGCCACGGTGTGTGAATCGGCGATGGCCGAGACGTCCGTGTCGGAGAGGAAGGTGCAGTGGTCGATCGAGGCCACCCCGAGTTCCACGGCGTCAGCAATGATCGACGACGGATTGAGCTGGGCGGCGTGCAACCGCATGCCGAGCCCAGCCCGTTTGCCAGCCCGCAGCACCTGCAGGGACTGCTCGGCGTCGAAGGCGCCCTTCTCGCAGAACACGTCGATCCACGAGACGTGCTCACGTACCGCGTCCAACATGGGCCCGCAGACCAGATCGACGTACTCGTCGGCGCTGTGTTCCGGGGGCACGGTGTGGGCACCCAGGAATGTCACCTCGTCGACGGTCTCGGCGAGAATGCGTGCCATCCGCACCTCCGTGTCGACGTCCAGACCGTAGCCGGTCTTGCCCTCCACCGTCGTCGTGCCCTGCCGGAGCATCTCGTTCACCACGGCGGTGACCATGGCGTGCAGATCCGCGTCGCTGGCAGCCCGGGTGGCCGCCATGGTGCGCCTGATCCCGCCACCGTCGTACTTCTCACCGTTCATGCGGGCGTCGAACTCGTCGGCCCGGTCCCCGGCGAACACCGGGTGGGTGTGGGAGTCGACGAACCCCGGGATGAGGGTCTGCCCGCCCAGATCGACGGCGTCATCGGCAGCCGGAGCATGATCGGCAGGCCCCACCCAGGCGATTCGACCCTCCTCGATGACGACCGCCGCGTCGTGCAGTTGACCCAGCGGGTCGGTGTCGTGTGAGACGGTGCGCCCGCTGCGCGATGCCGGGCCGGCCGGAGCCGCAGTGGAGGCCTCGTCCACTCCGGGGCCAGGGTGACCAGCATCGCAACCGTCCTGCACGTGCGGGTCATTGGTGACGAGGGTGCCGATTCCGGTGATGAGGGTGCTCACGAATCCTCCTTGAACAGGGTGTGCAGTGCGCTGCGCAGCGTTGCGGGGGAGTGCGAGGGCACCCGCTGCCCGGCGACGATCGTCGCAGTGACGTCAGCCTCGGACGCGGTGAGTGGCCAACGCAGCGGGTCCACCCCGGCCAGTCGAGCCGAGTCGGGGGAGATCGCCACCATGTCGGCCGGGTCGCCCACCCGTAGCCCGGGGCGTTGTGGGTCGACTGCTGCCAGCTCGGGCAGCACACTGTGCACCTGTGCGCCGCTGCCCCACAACCGCTCATTGCTCACCACGCCACGCCGACCGCTGCTCAGTCGGACCCCAGACTCGATCATGCGCAACTCGGCGAATGGATCAGTGACGACGTTCTCATCCGAACCAATCGCCAACGGCACCCCGGCGGCCACGAGATCGGCGGTGCGGGGGATGCCGTCGGCCAGATCGGCCTCGGTGGTGGGGCACAGCGACACCGTGGTGCCGGTGCGGGCGATCATGGCGAGATCTTCGTCGGACAGGTGAGTGGCGTGGACGACGGTGGTGCGAGCCGAGAGCACCCCGGCCCGCTCCAGTACGGTGGTCGGCGTGAGCCCGGTCGCCTCCTGGCAGGCCCGGTTCTCGGCTGGTTGTTCCGAGACGTGCACGTGCACCGGCACATCGGCGGGCAGGCCTGCAATGGCGTGGTGCAGCTCGTCGGGGGCCACGGCACGCACCGAGTGCAGGGCCGCCCCCAGTCGCACTCGCGGATCGACAGGCAGGGCGTCGGCCAGCTCGTGCCACCGCTGCACCCAGGCCTCCACCGAACCGTCCCCGAACCGCGTCTGGCCTGCTTCCAGAGGCTGCCCGAAGCCGCCGTGCAGGTAGCAGGTGTCCAACAGGGTGAGCCGGATCCCGGCCTGCCGGGCGGCCTCGGCCACTGCGAGCTCCATCTCGTGATGTGGGTAGCGCGACCTGTCCGGGCGATGGTGCAGGTAGTGAAACTCGCCGACGCTGGTGTAGCCGGCGTCCAACATCTCACCGAACACCCCGAGTGCGAGCTCGTGGTAGCGGTCGGGATCCAGCCGTTCGGCGACCTGGTACATCGTCGTGCGCCAGTTCCAGAAGTTCTCGCCGTGGGCTCCGCCACGCAGCGCGCGGTGGAACAGGTGGGAATGGGTGTTGACGAATCCCGGCACGACGACCCCGTCGACATCAGGCGGGCTCGTCGGCTGCTCAGCGGATGAAATTTTCGTGACGACCCCGTCGGTGACCTCGATGGCGACGTCACGGCGGAACGTGCCATCAACCAGTGCACTGCGGCACGTGATCATGCGATCAGCTCCTTCACGGATCCAGTCCTCGTGTGGCCGTCCCCTCCGAGAGGACGACGAATACGTTACGTGCGATTCGGACGTCATGCGTGCCCGTGCTCCCAACATTCATGACGGGCGACGTCACCGAGTTCCTGCTTGGGGCTCGGGTCCCGTGTGATCCGGTCTTCTCCCAGTAGAACCTGCTGGTGTGTTTTTTGCGTCCACGCATGCTCACCCCGGGCTCGATCGGTCAGTCCTGGCCTGGTGTCCAGTCGGTAATGTGGAGTATGAGTGTGCTTTTGATGCTGCATGACGCCTCGACTGCCTTCCGGCTTGGTGCCCAGTCGGCAGCGCTCCCACGGCTGGGCACCCTCGACACGCCTCACCCGTGGCTGGTGCCCAGCCCCTCGGCCCGGCAGGAATTCCCTGCCACCACACCGTTGAGCATCACATCCTCGAGCACGGCCGCCAGCCCTCGTGCCCCGGCGCGGCAGTCCTCGTCGGTGGCGCACTCGGTGGGGGTGTGCGAGGACCCGGTGGGATTGCGCACGAAAACCATCGCTGTGGGCACCTCGGCGGCCAGCACGGCGGCGTCGTGGCCCGCCCCGGTGGACAGTATCGGCGTCTTCCCGATCGTCTCCTCGAGCACCTTCTGCACACGTGCGGTGAGACTCGCGTCAAACTCGGTGCGTGGGGTGAGGGACTCTCGCTGCCAACTCACCTGGCACCCCTCCGCCTCGGCGGCTTGCTGGGAGGCAGCAGTGATGGCGTCGACGACGCAAGTGAGCATCTCGTCGGTCTCGGTGCGACAGTCCAGCCAGCAGGTGGCGCGTCCGGCGATGACGTTGGTGCCGCCGGGCTCCAGCTGGGTACGGCCGATGGTGGCGACGGCATGCGGATCACCGGACTCGGCCACCGTACGACGGGCCGCGACGATGGTCTGCGCCAGGGGAATCGTCGGGTCGTGACGAAACGGCAGCAAGGTGGTGCCAGCATGATCGCTGACGCCGGTGAACGTCGCCCGACGCCGGGTGTGGGGGCGTACCGCGCTGGCCACGGCCAACGGATGTCCCATGTCCACCAGCGCCCGACCCTGCTCGACGTGCAGTTCGATCATGGCTCCGGCCTGCTGAGCCCAGTCGCTGGTGCCAAGCTCGTCGGGGTCCAGACCGGCCGCACGCCATGCCTCGGCCAGGGTGCCACCGTCACGACACGGCAGCTCCCGGGCCTGGGCCGGGTCCAGCTGCCCGCTGGCCAACCGAGACCCCAGGCAGGGCATGTCGAACCGGCCGCCCTCCTCGTCGGTCCACACGACGACACCCACCGGTACTCGCGGCTCGACGCCTGCCTCCTGCAGCATGTTCACTGCTGCCAGGGCGCTCGCCACCCCCAGCGGCCCGTCCAACTCGCCGCCGCCGGGCACCGAGTCCAGGTGCGACCCGGTGAGGATCGCTCCCGGTCCGGGCTCGCCCCACCAGGCGACGAGATTGGCGTTGGCGTCGCGGGTGAGGGTGAGCCCCAGCGAGCGTGCCGTGGTGGTGAACCAGGAACGCAGCCTGGTGTCGACCTCGGTGAGCGAGAATCGCCAGTAGGAACCGTCCTCGGCCCGGCCCAGATCGTGAATCTGCGCCAGGAGCTCCACCACGTCCAGACTCACTGCGATACCACCTTGTCGATGACCTCCTCGTCAACGAGATAGGGCAGGGTGATGTGGCCCTGCGGACTCTCCTGGTTGAAGGCCCTCGCCGTCTCGACGGAGTGCTCGTTGCGTGCCCAACCGCGTCGCGCCACACCACACATGACGTCCCACAGCAACCCGCTGCGGATCACGGCGTCCACTCGCTCCGACCCGTCGAGCACGAGCCCGAAACCACCGTTGATGGCATTGCCGATTCCCGTGCCGCCGCCATTGTGCAGGGTCACCAGGCTCATGCCACGTGCCGCATTGCCGGCGAAACACTGGGTGGCCATGTCCGCCATGACGTTGGAGCCGTCCTTGATGTTCGACGTCTCGCGGAACGGGGAGTCGGTGCCGGACACGTCGTGGTGGTCGCGGCCCAGCATGACCGGGCCGATCTCGCCATTGCGCACCATCTCGTTGAACCGCAGGGCGATGGCGACTCGTCCCTTGGCGTCCTGGTAGAGGATTCGGGCCTGGGTGCCGACGACGAGGTCGTTGCTCTCAGCGTCGCGAATCCAGATGTAGTTGTCGCGATCCTGCCCGCGCCGGTCGGGATCGATGCAGCTCATTGCAGCCTGGTCGGTGGCGACGAGGTCCTCGTGACGGCCCGACAGGCACACCCAGCGGAACGGGCCGTAGCCGTAGTCGAACAGCTCGGGGCCCATGATGTCCTCCACGTAGGAGGGCCAGATGAACCCGTTGCGGTTGTCGCCGCCCTTGGCGATCTCGGTGACACCGGACTCGTAGATGGCGTTCATGAAGGCGTTGCCGTAGTCGAAGAAGTACGTGCCGCGCTCGGTGAGAGTGCGCACCAGCTCGAAGTGCTTGCGCAGGGTGGCGTCGACGCGGCGGCGGTACTCGTCACGGTCGGTGGCCAGCAGCTCGGTGCGTTGTTCGAAACTCAGCCCCTGGGGGCAGTAGCCGCCGTCGTAGGCGGCGTGGCAGCTCGTCTGGTCCGACAGCAGCGGGATGTCGATGTCGTGGTCGACGGCGTACTGCAGCAGGTCGACGATGTTGCCGTGGTACGCGATCGAGATGGGGGTGCGCTCGGCGATGTGTTTCTGCGCCAGGGCGAAGACCTCGTCGAGGTCCTCGGAGACGTGCCCCACCCAGCCCTGGTCCAGACGGGTCTGGATGCGCGACATGTCCACCTCGGCGATGACGCCGACGGCGTGGGCGATCTCGGCGGCCTTGGGCTGGGCGCCGGACATGCCGCCCAGGCCAGAGGAGACGAACAGCACCCCGGACAGATCGCCGTCGTCGGGGACACCCAGCTGCAGACGTCCGGCGTTGAGGATGGTGTTGAAGGTGCCGTGCACGATGCCCTGCGGGCCGATGTACATCCATCCTCCGGCAGTCATCTGGCCGTAGTTGGCGACCCCGAGCTCCTCGCTGAGCTCCCAGTCGTCCTGGTTGTCGAAGCGACCGACCATGAGCCCATTGGTGATGATGACGCGTGGGGCCTCCGGGCGCGACGGGAACAGGCCCAGCGGGTGCCCACTCATGACGACCAGGGTGCTGTCCTCGGTGAGCTGCTCGAGGTACTTCTTGATGAGCCGGTACTGCAGCCAGTCGTGGCACACCGACCCGGTCTCGCCATAGGTGACGAGTTCGTAGGGATACAGCGCGACGTCGAAGTCGAGGTTGTTGTCGATCTGCACCTGGAAGGCCTTGCCCTCGGTGCACCGGCCTTCGTACTCGTCGATGGGACGGCCCTTGATGTGACCGGCTGGGCGCCACCGATAGGCGTAGATGCGGCCGTAGGTGCGCAGCTCCTCGAGGAACTCCGGAGCAGCCTTTTCATGCAGTTCTGGAGGCAGATAGCGCAGGGCATTGCGCAGCGCGGTGCGGGTCTGCTCGTCGGTGAGCCGGAATCCACGTGAGGGGGCACGGCGGATGCCCGGCTCGAAGACGGGGTCCGGCGGGTATTCGGCGTCGAGGCGGATGGTCATGGCCTCGGCGGCGCTGCTGTTGTCATACATGGTCAGCTCCCTCGGATGTTGTCAGGTCGTGGGGTCGCGTGTGAGATGTGCCGGTGGTGGACCACGGTGGGATGCCCGACCGGTGTCGTCTCCACGTTGAGACATTTTTGACGGTACCACCGGGGTGGCGTCACTGTTGCGCATGACGACGATGTGGCCCGATGCTTTTTGACGCTGGTGACCGGATGTGGCGGTGCGTACTGTTCCTGCAGACCTCGGGGCAGCAGATCCTGGAGCAGGGGAGAGTCTCGGATGCTCGTGGGCCCCCTGCGGGCAGAGGTCACGGTGCCAGGCGATGTGCTGGGCTGGACGCCTGGCGGCGTTCATCGCCGAGGCCCTGTCGGGATCGGGAAGCCCGGCGCCGAGGCGCTGGGGAGCTTTGCCCGCTGGGACTTTCCCCTGCCACCACGCGGAATGAGCAGGTCGACCAGTGGAGGGCCATGTCCGCCGCGGTACCCACCAAGGGCCTGTGGCGAGGTCGAGTGGGCGATTTTTGACGCCTCGGGGGGTGGTGGGGTCTCCTGCGTGCCGGGGCGGTCGGTGTGGTGACATTTTTGGACACGAACTTCTGAGCTCGGTGGTGGGCGCCCCTGGGCACGGTAGCGGGCGGCTCTGCAGGTTTCGGTGTTTTTCGGACGACCATGTCGAGGATGGCGGGGCCAACACGGTGACTGGTGACAACGTCTTACACGACAGCGCCCGTACCCATCGTGGGCACGGGCGTGTTCTGGTTCGCGGCGCAAGGCCGCAGATTCAATGTTCTGGGCTCAGATGACGTTGACGAGGTCGCAGACGAAAACCAGCGTCTCACCGCCGGCGATGACACCGGGAATGCCCTGCGGGCCATATGCCAGATCCTGGGGGATGACGAGTCGGCGTCTTCCGCCGACCTTCATGCCCTGCACACCTTCATCCCATCCGGGAATCACCTGACCGGCTCCCAGTTGGAAGGTCAACGGCTCTCCGCGGTCCCACGACGAATCGAATTCGCGACCGGTACTCAGGGCCACTCCGACGTAGTGCACCTCGACGAGGTTGCCGGCAGAGGCCTCGGGGCCGTCACCGACAGTGATGTCGTCGACGACGAGTTCGTCGGGGGCGGAATCGGGCAGGGTGACTTCAGGCTTGCTCATGGCGACAACCCTAGAGGATTCCCGGCCACACGCCGGTCAAACAACAATTCTGTCGCGACCGGGCTGGTGCTGACATTTTTGTTCACCAACCCTCAGAGCACGGCCACGCAGCGAGGTCTCGCCACCTGGAGGTCTGCCATGAGGAACTGCAGGATCGGTGCTGAACCAACCGATCCGATCAGTCGTCGGGAGAGATCAGTCCGCAGCGGTAAGCCTTGGCCAAGTGTTGTGGCACCCGCATGCTTCTGCCGCCGATGTGAATCTCCACCAGTCTGGGTGCTGAGGCCTTCCACTGTGCCCGCCGGTGGCGGGTGGTTGAACGGGATTTCTTACGTTTGGGTACTGCCATGACCTCACCAACTTGATTTCGTGATTCCGGGAAGTTCGCCGCGGTGTGCCATCTCGCGGAACCGGATACGAGACACTCCTGCCTTACCGACGTAGCCACGGGGGCGTCCGTCGACCTGGTCGCGGTTGCGCAGCCGCACCGGTGACGAGTCGCGCGGCAGGACGGACAATGCGCGGGACGCCTCCATCCGCTCGTCCAGTGTGGCTGTTGACGATTTGATGATGGTCTTGAGCTCGGCACGCCGGTCGGCGTACTTGGCCACCATCTTCTTGCGTCTTGTCTGTGCGGCGATCTTGGACTTCTTGGCCATCAGCGGGTCTCCTTGAACTCGACGTGGCGGCGCACGATGGGGTCGAATTTTCGCAGGACAAGACGGCTTGGTGTGTTGCGACGATTCTTGCGGGTGACGTAGGTGTAGCCAGTTCCGACAGTCGAGCGCAGCTTGATGATGGGTCGCAGCTGTGTGGATTTTTTGGCCATCAGATCCTCTCTCCTCGAGTGAGCATTTCGGCAACGACGACGTCAATGCCGCGCCGATCGATTTCCTTCATCGCCTTGGGGGTCAGGGTGAGGGTGATTCGCCTACCCAGCGACGGAACCCAGTAGCACTTCCGCTGGATGTTGGGGTTCCAACGGCGTCTGGTGCGGCGTTGGGAATGTGAGACGTTGTTGCCGAATCCAGGTCTGGTGCCGCGGACCTGACAGCGTCGGGACATGGGAGCTCCTGTCACAGTATCTTGCATATGAGAATCATTATCATATAGTACTGATGACGAGACACAACTCATGCTGGAAGGACGACGATGAAACAGGGCATCCATCCCGACTACCACTCGGTGGTCTTTCGAGACATCTCAGCGGGCATGACTTTTCTCACGAGATCGACTGCCACCAGTTCCAAACGCATCGAGTGGGAGGACGGCAACACCTACCCCTTCATCGATGTCGACATCACCTCAGCCAGCCACCCCTTCTACACCGGGCGAGCCAAGATCATCGACACCTCTGGTCAGGTGGAGAAATTCAACCGGCGCTACGCCAGGAACGCATGAGCGAGGTTGGACCTGTCCTCCTGAGGCATGGGAGAAGGATCTGGCTCTCCAAGACGAGGAGGATCCGTCAATCTGTTCCTCCAGGGGTGCCTCACAGCAATGTGCTGAGCCGGGAATTCCGCCGAATGCTGCCCCGGGCGCTTGACCTGGACGGGTCTTCGTGAGCTTGGGCCTCCACTGACGTTGGATTCGCAGAGCGGCAGGACCCACCAGCTCGAATGATCCGTTAGAATCCCCTCGCTCCCGGACAGTGCGTCAGTATTGTGCGGTGAGGAGTGCCGGGCTGACATTTTTGTTCACCGGCGCTCAGGGGCACTCTGCCGAGGTGTGAACACTCGCAGCATTCACAGGCCGTGCCACTGGCGAAATCATGGATGGATCTGCCAGCGAGCACATGAGCCTCATCCAGTGGGGGAGCTCGCTCAGTTGTGCAATAGGGTCAGAAAGGCTGGGCCCCACCCCGGCATGCGCTCAATTTGGGGATCGGGTCCCCGTGAGGGCCATGTCATGTACCTCAGCTGGTGAGGTCGACCTTGCATTCCGGGAGTCATTCCTCCTTGCGGAACACTGGAACTTCTGGTGTGGAGCCTTCCACGTGGTATCGCCAGCCGACGTCGAAGTTCTTGAGGGCGCCGGGGATGCGTACCCGGTTGCGCACCAACCATCCGGCCATGAGGCCCCGAGCCGTCTTGGCGGTGAAGGAGATGACTCTCCAGCGGCCTTTCCGGTCCCGGGACTCGAAACGTGGCGAGATGACAGCGGCGTCAATGCCCCTGACCGGACGGAAGTACTCGGCCGAGGCCAGGTTGATGATGACCTTTGCGCCAGGTGACCCGGTAAGGTCGGCTTCGAGCAACATGCGAATGCGTTCGCCCCACCAGTCCACCAAGGTCGACCCGCGATCGGTGTGCAGAGCAGTTCCCATCTCCAGACGATATGGCTGGATGCGGTCGAGCGGGCGAAGCACGCCGTACAGACCGGAGAGGATACGCAGTACCTTCTGTGCCTCGGTCCAGTCCCGAGTGGTGAAGAGGTGCGGCTCCATACCGCGGTAAACGGCTCCGTTGAAGGTGGTGGCGGCCGGCCGGGCCTCATCGGGGGTGCCGGGCTGGAAGTTGCGGTAGCGCTCCACGTCGAGGGTGGCGATCTCCTCGGAGACGCCCATGAGCGTTCGCAGATCCGCGGTCGTCTTCCCCGCCATGATCGTGGCCAGGCGGGTCGCGTCGTCGAGCATGCGGGGCTCAGTCGTCTGGTGATCAGGGGCTGGGCTTCGCAGGTCCAGTGATTTGGCAGGGGAAATGAGAATGAGCATTGGGCCTAGTCCGGTGGTGTGATTTCACAGGGATGGTGCCAACGACTTGGGATGGCTGTTGGTGGGGGACGCGTGTTCAGCGGCGGATTGAGTTGCCTCGGCCCGGGCGGACGGTCGGTGTGTTCTCTGTCGCCGGCGCCGGTGGGGTGGATTGTCGCCAATGAGCTTGGACAGAGACGCTGCGCAGGATGCCACCATCGTGCCGTATCGGGTGGTGAGTTCGTGGTTGAGGTGGCAGGAGGGGATGACCATGCTCAGTGCAGCGATGACCTCATCGTGCAAGGTGATGGGCGCTGCGATGCCGGCGACGTCCTTCTCCACGCCTGAGGTGATGACGGCATAGCGTGCCTGCCCGATGCGTCCGGTGAGTACAGCTCCGGCGGCGCTCGTCTCCAGCGAGATGGACTGGCCTTCCCAGGATCGGTGCTGGATAGCGCGAATGCCCGGGACGAGGGCCAGATAGATGGCCCGGTCATGGTGTCGTACCGAGAGATACACCGACTCGCCAGTCTCGGCGGCCAGCTGGGTCATCGTTGGGCGGCACAGACGACGTAGCGAGTTGTCGGCAAGCACCCGACCGGATACGCGGATGAGCTCGGGGCCCACGTCGTACAGGCCGTCGGGGGTACGCGAGAGGTAGCCACTTTCCGTGAGTGTGCGCAGTAGTCGCAGGGCGCTTGACGGTGCCAGCCCTGCAGAGCGGGCAGCTTCACTGAGTGTGATGCCCGGATGATCACACACGGCGGTGAGCAGGTCGAGCGCACGGTCCACCGATCGAATGGTTGGTGTGGTTGATGTGGTGGTCACTGGTACTCCAACTGTGAGGCGACTTTGCCAATATGCCGAATCTATCTCCCACAGTGTGGAAAGGTGTCTGATTCCTGTCCGTGATGCACATTTTGACGCGTCAGGCCCTGCTTGGTCATCACGGTGATGAAGGTGGGACGCAGCTGACAAAAATTGACGCTCCGAGGCAGAACGGTCGTGAGGGGTGAGGTCTGTCTGGTCTGGTGGCAAGAATTGTCCGGCATGGCGATGTGATCCTGGGCCCGGTCTGGTGGGGAGCATCACGATGCGTGAGGACAGGGACCGGAACTACTGGCAGGGAAGACTGGTCCGGGAAGTTGCAGTGGGATGGAGTCAGCTTTGGCGAGGTGCGGTGCACACGGTGATGTGTCATGACGGCACGGTGATGCTGTCATGTGGAGTGAACATTTTTGTCAGCTGATTCCTGGTGTGAGTCTGGGGAGCGACGCAGCTTCACCCACCTGACGAAAATCGTCACCTGCCGGGTGTTGAAGGTAGTCACATGATGTGTAATCGGGCGGGCTGACGAAAATTGACAGGTGTGTCAGGTGAAGGGGCAGACGAGGGGGAGTGGGGAGCGTCAGGTGGGGTAGCGCGGTAGGTGGGAACCGCGGCTCCCGGCCTGGCTGGCAATCATGTTCACCATGGGACGGGCAGCACGGGCGGATCATGCACCACCCCAGCTGAACGCTGTTAAGTTGCCTCTCGTATCATGACGCCGTGCCTCTCTACAGTGTGAAAATGCGCGCCAGCGCGGCTGACCGACATGTTTCTGGAGCCGAGCGGATCGTGGAAGAGCACGAGGTGGCCCAGTTGTGCGCCGACATGGGGCACCGGGCGCTCGCTCACCCCAAGGCGAACCCGGATGAGATCCACCTCACGGTAAGACGGATCGACGCGAGTGAGCTCGTGCGAGTGCCTTTCCTGCCCACGACCGTGCTGCCCACCGCCTCACCCCAGGAGGCCAGGGACACCGTCCTGACGGCCCTTGCTCCGCTGACTGAGCACGCGCAACGGGCGTGGACGCTGCTCACCGAGGCTCGTGACATGCGTGGCGCAATACTTCTGGACGCCGCCACCGGCCAGCGACTGGAGCCTGACCAACAACGCGGGGTGCGAGTGACGGGCATGGACGCGGCGAGTTCCAACCCGATCGGCGGAAAGCACCGGGTGCTCGAGGCGCAGGTGCTCGCTGCGAAGGTTGCCCACCGCCCCGACGTGCTTGCCGAGATCTGCATCTCCGACGATCCGGACTACACGACGGGCTACCTCGCCACTGCACAACACGGTTACCAGCGCCTCCCCCACATCAAGGAGCCCGGGTCCGCGCAGGGCGGACGCGTCTTCCTCGTCCGGGGAGACGACGTCGCAGGACTCATCGAGTACCTGGAACACACCCCGGTGGTCGTCGAGGGCGACGCGGGTGATGGTGGGGGTTCGTCAGCGTGAGGGAGCTACGCATCATTTCGAGTGGGTAGGCGAAGTCTGCCTCGTTCCCGAGCGGACAACTGCAGCGAAACAGTGAACAAATGCACCTGGCAGACGGGACGTGAGGCATTCTGGTGATCATGTCCTTGGGCAGGTGACAATTTTGTCATGCCAGCAATTCCTGACGCACAGCAACGATTCCCCACGTACTGGTGATCCATCTGTGGGGCAGTGGTGGGTGCAGCGTCGAGCCTGTCCAGGACCCGATCGTTTGGATCCATCCGGGGCAATGGGGGGTGGACCGTTCAGTTGCCGGTCAGGGTGCTGGGATGTCGGGCAGGGGCTGGTCCTCATCCCCGGGGCAGTGCGGCAGAAACATCGGTGCCATCATCATGAAGGGCTTCTGGCCCCCCATCCTCAGGACGGTGAGCCTGAGTTCCCTCGGATGATGAGTCTGAATCGTTGAGGCTGACGGATGGTATCCGTGGCACCCGTCCCGGCAGCGGGACGAGAAGCATCGGCAGCAGGTACGCAGAGGTGGAGCAGGCAGTGAGCTGGAGCACACAGGAAGGGAGAATCGCATGACGTGGATCGAGGACGCAGCCACGCACACGGTGCTGGACTGGCAGCGACGTGGGTTGGAGCGTCACCCGGCGACGTTCTCCTCACCTCAGACTCCTCGTGCCATCGTTGACGGTGAGCCCAGGATCCTGTTCAGTTCCTCGAACTATCTTGGTCTTGCCGAACGCAGCGAAGTCATCGGGGCAGCGCGTCAGGCCATTCGGACCTTCGGTGTCGGGTCGGGAGGATCGCGACTGGCCACCGGGACGAGCACCGCACATGAGCTGGTCGAGAGTACCCTCGCGGCCTTCCTGGACTACCCAGATGCGATCCTGTTCGGCTCCGGATTCGCCGCGAACACCGGCGTACTCCACGCTCTGGCCGAGCCCGGGGTGCGAATCTTCTCCGACGCCAGCAACCACGCCAGCCTCATCGACGGATGCCGGTTGGCGAAGACACATGGCGCCGAGGTGACGGTTTTCCCGCACGGCGATCTCGCTGCGCTGGAGGCCATGCTGGTCGAGGCGAACGGGCAACGGTGTCTCGTCGTCACCGACGGAGTGTTCTCGATGGACGGCACCCTTGCACCACTGCCGGAACTCACGCAGCTGTGCCGCCGCTTCGGGGCTGCACTCATGGTTGACGACGCCCACGGTCTGGGCACCGTCGGTGCCACTGGGCGAGGAATCGTCGAGCATTTCGGCATGCAGCAGGATCCGCCCGACGTCCTCGTCGTCACTGGGTCGAAGGCGCTCGGTGCCGAGGGTGGGGCGGTACTCGCCAGTGAGTCGGTGATTGCCATGTTGCGTCAGCGTGCCCGGCCCTACGTGTACTCCACCGCCCCGAGCCCTGCAGTCTGTGCCGCCCTGACGGCTGCTCTGGACATCCTCAACGGCCCGAACAGCCCGGTTCCGGACCTGCACCGCAATGTCGACCGGATGGCCACCCGACTGGGACTCGACACCTGGCCCACCCCCATCGTCCCGGTGGCGGTCGGTGACGAGACGGCTTCCGTCCAGGCGGCTCATGAGCTGGGGGAACAAGGCTGGTTCGTCCCTGCGATGCGGTGGCCGACGGTGCCCAGGAGCCGGGCGATCCTGCGCGTCACCGTCATGGCCACCCACACCGACGATCAGATCGACGGGCTCGCTGATGCCCTTGTCCGTCTGGGGCTGCCGCGCACCTGAGGTCCTTCTGCAGGTCTTGCAACAGGTGACCACCTGGGCTGGCACCGAGACGTCCAGGGCTGGGGCTTGTCACACACGATGACCTTGGGGTGATACTGCGGGTACCCCGATGCGTTGACGCTGGCCACCGCAGAGCTGGTGGAGGTGAGGGTTCTGGAGATTCGGCTACCTGTTCCTCCTGATTCCGCAACTCCGTGAAGCGACAGCTCCTGAGCCCGGGGGCCTTGGGGCTCGACAGTCCCACATCCACCCGCGTCCCACGAACGTCGCTGGGGTGCGGTGGGGTGAGCGACTCGGTTCCCCGGCCTCAGGCGCCGCTCAACGTTCCTCTGGGACTGATCCGCCCCAGCATCACCCCTTGAGATCGTCGGAGGTGATGTCCAGCGACGCCTTGTCGAAGAGGGCGGAGAAATGGCACCGGCACAGGTGCTCCCCGGCCCCGTCGCTGCGCGGCAGCAACTCGGTGTCATCGGTGGCGCACTTGTCCTGGGCCCGCCAGCACCTGGTGTGGAACCGGCAGCCGGTCGGCGGATTGGCCGGGGAGGGCACGTCGCCATGCAGGATGATCTGCTGACGCGTGCCGCGCATCTCGGGATCGGGCACCGGCACCGCAGACATGAGCGCCTGGGTGTACGGATGGATCGTGCGCTCGTAGATCTGGTGCTCGTCGCCCATCTCCATGATCCGCCCCAGGTACATCACGGCCACCCGATCGGAGATGTGACGCACCACCGACAGGTCGTGGGCGATGAAGATGTACGACAGCCCGAGGTCCTTCTGCAGGTCCTGCAGCAGATTGACCACCTGGGCCTGCACCGAGACGTCCAGGGCCGAGACGGGCTCGTCACACACGATGACCTTGGGGTTGAGCGCGATGCCGCGGGCAATCCCGATGCGTTGACGCTGGCCACCGGAGAACTGGTGGGGGTAACGGTTGATGTGCTCGGGGTTGAGCCCCACCAGGTCGAGTAGTTCCTTGACCCGCTCGCGGCGCTTGTTGCGGGGGACGACGTCGGGGTGGATGAGGAACGGCTCACCGATGATGTCCCCGACCGTCTTGCGTGGATCCAGCGAGGTGTACGGGTCCTGGAAGACGATCTGGATGTTGCGGCGCAGCTTGCGCATCTGCGCACCCTTGGCGTGGGTGACGTCCTGGCCGTCGAAGACGATGCTGCCCTCGGTGGGTTGCTCCAGGGCGACGAGCAGCCGTCCCAGGGTGGACTTTCCACATCCGGACTCACCGACCACACCCAGGGTCTCACCGGGGTAGAGGTCGAAGCTCACCCCGTCCACCGCCTTGACGCTGCCGACCGTGTGCTTGATGACGCCGGACTTGAGCGGGTAGTGCTTCTTGAGGTCACGAACCGACAGGATGGGTTCGCGGGCCGACTTGGTGGGTTTGCGGGATTCAGGCTCGCTCATGGAGCACCTCCTCGGTGTGGTGGCAGGCGCTGAGACGGCCAGGGGCCACCTCGTGGAACTCGGGGGCGGCTCCCACCCGGCACTCGTCGGTGGCGAACCGGCACCGCGGGTGGAACGAGCACCCGGCGGGCAGATCCGTCAGGGATGGCGGCAGCCCGCCGATGGCGAAGAGTTTGTCGCCGTGCTGGTCCAGCCGCGGGATCGAGTCGATGAGTCCGACGGTGTACGGGTGCGCCGGATTCGCGTACAGCCGGTGGACGTCGGAGTGCTCGACCAGCCGTCCGCAGTACATGACGGCGATGTCATCGGCCACGTCGGCGACGACGCCCAGGTCGTGGGTGATGAGGATGAGGCCCATGTCGTCCTCGTCCTGCAACTCCTTGAGCAGGGTCATGATCTGGGCCTGCACCGTCACGTCGAGGGCGGTGGTGGGTTCGTCGGCGATGAGCACTCGCGGGTTGAGGGCGATCGCCATGGCGATCATGATGCGCTGACGCATACCGCCGGAGAACTGGTGCGGGTAGTTGCCGGCACGCTGCCTGGCGGCCGGGATGCGCACCCGCTCCATGAGCCGTACCGCCTGCTCCAGCGAGTCGGACCTGTTCATCCTGCGGTGCTGACGGAACATCTCGGCGATCTGCCAGCCCACCGGGAACACCGGGTTGAGGGCGGACAGGGCGTCCTGGAAGATCATCGCGATGTGTTCACCGCGAATGTCCTGCATCGTCCTGGCAGGCGCAGTGAGCAGCTCCATGCCGCAGTACGTGATCGATCCGCCGGTGATGTGGGCCGGGGGAGTGTCGAGAATGCCCATGATCGCCTGGGCCGTCACCGATTTCCCGGAGCCGGACTCACCGAGGATGGCCAGGGTCTCGCGCTCGCGCAGTGAGAAGTTCACGCCGTTGATGGCCTTGGCGATGCCGTCGCGGGTGCGGAACTCGACGTGCAGGTCGTCGACCTCGAGAAGTTTTCCGTCCACCGGGTCAAGTTGCAGACGTGCCTTGGACAGTGCCATGTCGTGCTCCTCTCAGTGTCGTTTCGGGTCGAAGGCGCTCTGTGCCGCCTCGCCCAGGAAGATGAACGCCAGAACTGCCAGCGACAGGAACAGCGAGGGGAACAGCAGCATGTGCGGGGCGGAGCGAACGTATCCCAGGCCGGAGGCGTCGGAGATGGACACTCCCCAGCTGATCGCAGGTTCCTGCAGGCCGATGCCCAGGTAGCTCAGCGTCGCCTCGATGGCGATGTAGGCCCCCAGGTTGATCGTTGCGACCACCATGACCGGGGCCATCGCGTTGGGCAGGATGTGGTGGGTGATGATGCGCCACGGACTGGCTCCCAGGGCACGTGCGGCCTGGATGTAGTCGTTGGGCATCACCTGCAGCACCGAGGATCGCATGAGCCGGGCGATGGAGGGCCATCCCAGGATGACGACTGCCCCCACCACCTTGAGGACGATGACGATGTACGGGGTGCCGATCCTGTTGGGGAAGGTGTACAGGATGATGATGCCGCCCAGCAGGAGTGGGATCGCGTAGAAGACGTCACCCAGTCGCGAGAGCAGACTGTCCAACCAGCCGCCGCGGAATCCGGCGATGAGGCCGATGACCGAGCCCAGGATCGCCGTGCCCAGGGTGGCGAGCACTCCGACGAGCATGGAGGAGCGGGCACCGTAGATGGTGCGTGCGTAGACGTCGCACCCCTGCACGTCGGTACCGAACCAGTGCACCGCCGAGGGCAGGTGACGTGCTGCGGACAGGTTGCAGGCTCGTGGATTCGTGCGGGTGAACAGTCCGGGGGCGGCAGCCATGAGCACGAAGATGACGATGAGCACCGCCGAGACCCAGAACAGCGGGTTGTGCTTGAGATCGTCCCATGCGTCGTTCCAGAGGGAGCGGGGTTTCCTCTCCCCAGAATGCTGCTCGGGGGCCACCTGCGGATCGCTGGTGGCAGTCGTGCCAAGGGTCGAATCGGGAATGGTGTGTTCAGTCATGGCTGATCCTCGGGTCCAGAACCCCGTACAGCAGGTCGATGATGAGGTTCGCGAGCAGGTACACCAGCACCAGGCAGGTGACGGCACCCACCACCGAGACGCCGTCACGCTGGCTGATGGAGCGGAAGATGAAGTTGCCGATGCCATTGATGTTGAAGATGCGTTCGGTGACGATCGCACCACCCATGAGGGCACCGAAGTCGTAGCCGATGTAGGTGATGACCGGCACCAGCGAGTTGCGCAGGGTGTGGACGGTCACGGTGCGAAATCCCGACAGGCCCTTGGCCCTGGCGGTGCGCACATAGTCGGCACGTTGGTTCTCGATGAGGTTGCTGCGCGTCAGACGGGCCACGTAGGCCACCGACAACGCCCCGAGGACGAATCCGGGCAGGATCAGCTGTCTCCAGGTGCCGTCGGAGGCGGTCACGGGCGCCCAGTTGAGCTTGAGGCCGAAGAGGAGCTGGGCCAGGGAGCCGATGACGAACGAGGGGATCGAGATGACGACCAGGGATGAGATGAGGATGAGGTAGTCGATGAACCTGCCACGACGCACGCCGGCCCACACGCCCGCGCCGATGCCGATGATGATCTCGACCAGGATGGCGATGAGGGCCAGCTTGATCGTCACCGGGTAGCGCACCGACAGTTCCGCGGTGACGGAGTTGCCGTAGAAGTTCGTGCCCAGGTCGCCGTGCACCAGTTTGCCCAGGTAGATGCCGTACTGGGTGAGCAGTGAATCGTCCAGGTGGTACTCGGCGCGGAATGCCGCCACGTAGGACGGTGGACAGGGGCGCTCACCGCAGCGTCCGGCAGTCGGGTCACCCGGTAGTGCGAACACGAGGGCGAAGAGGATGAACGTCGCTCCGATGACCACCGGAATCATCTGGAGCAGACGTCTGACGACGTATTTACCCATGGTTGTCTTCCTTGCGGGCACAGGCGGTCCACCACGAAACGGTGGGCCGCCTGTGGGTCGGTGGTTCACTTCACGCTGATGGAGGTCAGGTCGATGGTGCCGAACGGCGTCAACTTGACGTTGGCCACCTTGTCGGACCAGCCATATGCCGTCGAGCTGGTCCACAGCGGGATGGCGGGAACGTCGGTGGCGAGCATCCTCTCGGCCTCGTTGTAGAGCTTGTTGGACTGCGTGGTGTCGGTGGATGCGGCCGCCTCCTTGAGCTTCTTGTCGAAGGCTGGATTGGAGTACTCACCGTCATTGCTGGAGCCGCCAGTGGCGTACAGCGGGGTGAGGAAGTTCTCCAGCGACGGGTAGTCCATCTGCCACCCGGTGCGGAAGAAGCCCTGGATCTCACGCTTGGTGATCTGGTCACGCAGGGTCTTGAAGTCCGGGGTCACCTTGAGCTGGCAGTTGACACCGAGATCGTTCTTCCAGCCGTTGCACACGGCCTGGGACCACGACTTGTGGTCACCGTCGCCGTTGACGGCGATGGTGAGGGTGCCCTTGTAGCCACCAGCCTTGTCGTAGAGCTCCTTGGCCTTGGCCTTGTCGTAGCTGCACAGATCGCCACAGTTGCCCTTCTGGTAGCCCTCGACGACCGGGGTGGCCCAGCCGTCGGCGGGCTCACGGGAGCCGGCGAAGATCTGCTTGGTGATGGTCTCGCGGTCGATGTCCATCGAGAGGGCCTTGATGAGGTCTGAGTTCTTGAGCTGGGTGTCCTTGCTGGATGCCGTCACCGACTGGAAGATGCCGGAGGGGCGCAGACCCCAACGATCCGGCAGGTCCTGCTTCCACTGGTCGTTGGTGAGCTGGTCGGTCGGGATGAGGTCGGTGACGTCGAGCTGGTTGGCCACGGTGTCGTTGTAGGCGGGGGCGGCGTCGTTGTAGATCTTGAAGGTCACCTTGTCGACATGGGGCTTGTAGCTGCCCGCGTAGTTCTCGTTGCGCTCCAGGACGATCTGGGTTGCCGTGTTGTCGACGATCTTGAACGGCCCCGCGCCGAATGACGTCTTGGCCCATTTGTCGTTCCTGGCGTCCTTGAGGAAGGCGTCCGGCAGTGGGGCGAAGGCGGTGTAGCCCAGACGGACCTTCAGGTTGGCGACCTTCTCGGTGGTCTTGATGGTGAAGGTCTGGTCGTCGACGGCCTTGAGGCCGGTCATCTTGTCGGCCTTGGGTTTGGCGGAGCAGCTGTCATCGGAGCACTGCAGGGCGTCGTAGCCCTCGATCGGCTCGAAGAAGTACGAGTTCTGCTGGGCGTTGGGGCCATAGGCACCCCAGTTCCAGCCGTCGACGAAGTTGTGCGCCTTGACCTCGGTTCCATCGGAGAACTTGAGGCCGGGCTTGATCCTGACGGTGAAGTTCTGGTTGTCCTTGGTCTCGATGGACTTGGCGATGTCGAGCTCGGGCTTGGCGCTGTCGGGGTTGTAGTGAACGAGTCGCGCGGTGACGGCGTCCATGATGTTGCCGCCGCAGGTCTCGTTGGTGTTGGCCGGGATGAGCGGGTTCTGGGGTGTGCATCCGCGGACCGTGATGGCACCGCCGTCCTTGGCGGGGGCGCTGTTGTTGGCTCCGTTCCCCGACGAACCAGCGGCCGATTCATCCTTGGCCGCAACGTCCTCGCCGCAAGCTGACAATGCCATCAAGCCCGCGAGGGACAGCGCAATGAGTGGCCTCATTCGACGCATGGTGTCTCCTTCTCACGTCACGTCGGCAGGTACCCGACGATCCCAGGTTGTTCGGGACACCATGCCACTGTTCAGAAGCCTTCGGCACTCGTCTCAGGGGGTTGGGACGACATTGTGACCAAACTGCAATGTAAAGCCGTCATCGTGGGTGGACACTGGTCTCACGATGTGGAGGTCTGAGTGGACGCGGCCCATCCTGACGTGGTTTCGGGGCGTCGCGGTGATCTCGGAATGAACACGGCAAGGGCTCTCACCCGAGGGTGAGAGCCCTTGCCATGACGCTGATGCGGTGGTCAGGCGACCTCGTCGACCAAGGCCTTGGTGAAGGCCGGGAGGTCGTTGGGATTGCGCGAGGTGATGAGCACCCAGTCATGACCCGGGCAGCGGACGAGCTCCTCGTCCACCCAAGTGGCCCCGGCGTTCTCAAGATCTGGACGGAGTGAGATGTAGGAGGTCATCTTCTTGCCCTTGGCCACGCCGGCGTCGATGAGAACCCACGGCCCGTGGCAGATTGCTCCGAGTGGCTTGCCCGCGGATGAGAATTCCCTGACCAGACGACGACCGTCCTCATCGACACGCAGGGTGTCCGCGTTGACGGTGCCACCAGGGATGACGAGCAGGTCGTAGTCGTCGGCCTTGACGTCAGCCAGCGTGGAGTCGGCGTCGATCTTGGACGCCCAGTCCTTGTCACCGGTGACGGTCTGGATGGCTTCGCCGCTGTTGGAGGCGACGGTCACCTCGATACCAGCCTTCTTGAGGGAGTTGATGGGCTCGACGATCTCGGCCTCCTCAACTCCGAAGTCCGTGGCGGCGATGAGCGCGCGTGCCATGATGATTCCTCCTTCGGTGGGGTCCGGTGGTGTAACGGCATCCACGGTCGAGGTATTCCGGACATGCGGCACCTGGGGTGCACGGATCCGGCGGCATCGCTGGTTCCGGCCCGTTGCCGTGGATCGTGACGGTGGTGGGGGTCACGGTGATGACACTGTTCGTGGGGGTTCGTGGGGCTGTGGACTGCCGCACCTGACACCGCACCGTCGTCGCGGTGGGCATGGCCCCATGCACATCAGATCAGCCTGGTGTGTGCTGTGACACTGGCGACAACCGCTATGTGAAGAACCGAATGGTCGGGGTGACAGGATTTGAACCTGCGACCTCCTCGTCCCGAACGAGGCGCGCTACCAAGCTGCGCCACACCCCGAAGGTCTGGGCGATGTCAACCGCCATCTGCTGGAAGAGCAAGCCTTTCAGCAGAGGTTCGCGGCCCCGATGAACGACATGACTGCACGTGTCACGCTCATCGCTCGTTCCGTGAACCGGCGATCAGTTTATCGTAGGTGCTTTCGGAAGAGCAAATTGGGATTAGCGACGAGGGGATTGGGCTGGTGTCGAGCAAGTTGGGGGCAGTTGAACGTACGATCAGTGGCCGGCATTCAGCTCGGCATCACGAGCAACCAGGGTGAGTAGCGTCACCTCGGGACGGCAGAAGGTGCGGTACGGGGCGAACGGTGAGGTTCCCAGTCCTGCCGAGACGTGCAGCGCTGCCGTGTGCCCTGCACGACTGTGGGTGGACAACCCCTTGACCCGGCCAGGTTCGATGTCGCAGTTGGTGACCAGGGCCCCGTACCAGGGCAGGCACACCTGACCGCCATGCGTGTGGCCGGCGAAGATGATGTCCATGCCGTCGGTCGTCATGGCGTCCAGCACCCGCTGGTACGGCGCATGGGTCACCCCGACGTTGAGGTCTGCGCCGCGGTTGGCGGGGCCAGCGACCTTGGCGTAGTGGTCACGATCAAGGTGCGCGTCGTCCGTGCCTCGGAACGAGAGTCTGCGGCCTGCCACGCTCAGATCCCCCGAGGCGTCGTTGAGGTCCAGCCACCCAGCCTCGGTCAGGGCGGAGCGCAGGTGCTCAGTGGGCAGCTGCTGGCTGGTCCCGTGGTCGGCCGGTGAGCGACCATGCACGACGTAGCCCAGGGGATGGCGAAATGCTGGGGCGGCATAGTCGTTCGACCCGAAGACGAACACCCCGGGCAGCTCCAGCAGTCCGGCCAACGCGTCCAGCAGAGGCTCGAGCGCCGTGGCCGAGCAGAAATTGTCGCCCGTGTTGACGACCAGATCCGGGTGCAGACGAGCCAGCCCACGGACGAACTCGATCTTGCTCGTCTGGCGGGCCAACAGATGAAGATCCGAGATGTGCAGCACCCGAATCGGTTCAGACCCCGGCGGCAGCACCATGGCCTGCTGCTCGCGCACCACGAAGCTGTGCGCCTCTGCCACTGCCCACCCCATTGCCAGAACGGGGAGGACAGCCAGGCCTGCCCCCATGCGGACCGCAGTGTGTCTCGTCGTCATCAACGCGGCTGCTGAGTGTAGCGGGGCGGTTCTGCGGGGGCTGGCTGCTGTTGCTGTTGCTGCCACGGGTCCTGCTGTTGTTGTTCCGGTTGTTGTTGCTGTTGCCACTGCTGCCAGCGGTCCCTCTGGGGAGCACGACGCTGATAGGTCGGTCGTGGTCCGGATGAGACTCGGAGGTCGATCGTCGATCCCTGAGGGGCCTTGCCGCCATCCGGATCGGCGCCCAGGAATGTCCCCTCGGGCTTCTCGGAGTGGACTCGTTTGGTGCGGGTGTCGAAACCGGCATCCTTCAGGGCCTTCTTCGCCTCGTCGTAGTTCATTCCCGAGGTGGAGGGCACCGGTACCTTCTTGCCGTGTTGAATCTCGTCCGTGGCCTCGGAGAAACTCGTTCTGGGCTTGCCCATCAGCGTGGCAGCCATCGCCTTGCGGTAGATCTGGCCGGCGTCACCACCACCGGAACCCTTGAGGTACTTTCCGGTACTCATGTGCAGCCCGCGGATGGAGCGTACCTCGCGGCCCCGGAAATGCTCGCTGGAGGAGTCGGCGGCGATGAAGGCAGCACCGGCAACGGCAGGGGTGTACCCGGTGAACCACACGGCCTCGTTGGAGTCCGTGGTACCAGTCTTTCCAGCCTGCGGGTACCCGCCCGGGATGCGGGCTGGGGCGCCGGTGCCATTCATGACTCCCTTGAGCACCTCGTTGACACCGTCGGCAACCTGGGTGCTCATGACGCGCTTGCAGTTGGCGTCGGGAACCTTGAGGTTCTGGCCGTCCTTGTTCTTGATCGACTTGACGATGACCGGGTCGCAGTGCACACCGCGTGCTGCGAAGGTGGCGTACGAGCTGGCCATCGACAGCGGTGTCACGTACGCGGTACCCAGGGTGAATGAGGGGATCGCGCCATATTCCTTGACGATGTCCTTGCCACTGGCCAGTTCCACGCCGGTCTTCTTGGCCATCTTCGTCACATTGCACAGACCGGCGTCACGCTCCAGCTGGACGAAGTACGTGTTGACCGAGTACGCGGCAGCCGTACGAAGCCCCATGGTCCCGGAATGTCCGGTCGAGTTGGACACCGAGAAGGGGCCAGATCGAACCTTCCCCTTGCACCCTTGGAAGGTCTCCCCGGTGAAGTCCATGGGGGAGCCTGCGTAGTAGTGCTTGGAGATGGGGATGCCGTGCTCCAGGGCAGCAGCCAAAGTGTACGCCTTGAACGTCGACCCAGCCTGGAAACCTCCGAAACCGCCCAACCCCAACGGGGCGAGGTAGTTGTAATAGGTCTGCCCGGACTTGGTGCCCATCTCGGGACGAGACTGGGCCATTGCCATGATGAGCCCGGTGCCCGGCTGGATCGTCGCCACCCCGCCCAGCACGGGATCGGTGGGCCCCACCCAGTTGGAGACGGCTTGCTGGGCGGAATCCTGTGCCTTGGGATCGATGAGGGTGTGAATCTCCAGGCCGCCGCGCTTCACGAGCTTCTCACGCTCGGCCCGCGTCTTGCCCAGGTTCGGCGAACTCAGTAGCGACTGGTACACGTAATTGCACACGAACGGGTACTTCGAGCTGATGCAGCCAGTCTTGGGATAGGTGACCCGCGAGCGGTTGAACCCCTGCTTCATGGCCGCCTGGACGTCCTTCTCGCTGACCAGCCCCAGGCCCTTCATCCTGGTGAGCACGACATTGCGGCGAGTGATCGCGGCCTCAGGGTTGTTCACCGGGTCGTAGGAGACCGGGTTCTGCACCAGGCCGGCGAGCATGGCAGCCTGACCAAGGTCGAGCTTGTCGGCCGTCACCCCGAAATAGTGTTTCGCTGCTGCCTCGACGCCGTAGGCGCCATCGCCGTAATAGGCGATGTTGAGATAACGCTCGAGGATCTGGTCCTTGGACAGGTCGTGCTCCAGGGCAATGGCGTAGCGCAATTCCTGCAACTTGCGGGAGACCGTCTGCTCCTGCGCAGAACGCACCCCCTCCTCGTCGCCAGCCGACACCGCCATCTCGATTCGGGCCTGTTTGACGTACTGCTGGGTGAGAGTGGAACCCCCCTGGGTCGATGCCCCACCCATGTTGGAGACCAGGGCGCGCATGGTGCCGCGCAGGTCGATGGCGCCGTGGGAGTAGAAACGGTTGTCCTCGATGGCGATCTGCGCCTGTCGCATCACCGGTGAGATCTTGTCCAGCGGCACGTACTCGCGGTTCTCGTCGAAGAACGTCGCCATGACGCTGCCGTCGGCCATGAAGATCTGAGAGCGCTGGGGCTGTGGGTTGGAACCGAACTCGGCCGGCAGGTGTTGCAGGGAGTCGGCGCTCACTCGTGCCGTCGTGCTCGCCAGGGCAGCGAACGGGACGACGAACCCTGCTGTCAACAGACCGGCGAGGATGCTTGCCAGGCAGAACTTGAGGAACGCGGAGAACCGACTGGAACTCTGGGTCTGAGCTTCCAGTCGGTCAATCCTCGCCCTGGAACGGTTCGACGAGGCGGGCCTGTGGTGCGTGGACGGCATGGCAACCAGAGTACGTCACCGGTGAGACAATCCCAGAAACCTGAACCGCGAGGCACCGGTAAAGATCATCCTTAATCTCCTGGCAAACGATGCTTGTCCTGGCTTGCCAGGTGAGCGTACTGTACGAATCGTGACAGGCAACGAGGCTGATGACTGGACCCTTCTTGCGAACTGTCGCGGAATGGCAGACGCGTTGTTCCCCGACGGCAAGGAGCAGCGACGCGCGCGCAGGATCTGCACGGATTGTGCGGTACGTTCCCGCTGCCTTGCCGAGGCCCTTGACAATCGCATCGAATGGGGTGTCTGGGGCGGTATGACCGAGCGTGAACGTCGCAAGCTGCTGCGCGAGCGTCCAGATGTCACCAGTTGGCGGGACGTCCTTGCGGCCGACTCCCACACGACGAGGAGCAGGACCTCCACAGCCCGACAGTGATGTCTGGCAGGGTGGGGGCCGCTCTCTCATCTGACATCTGAGCGACACCGACCACCTGTTCCCATTCGTCAGGATAGGCTTGCGACATGACACGTTGGGAGTACTTCACGGCGCCGATTCTGACGCACATGTCGCAGCAGATCCTCAACAATTTCGGGGCTGAGGGGTGGGAGCTCGTCCAAGTGGTTCCCGGCCCCAATCCAGAGAGCCTGGTGGGATACTTCAAACGTCCCATTACTGAGGAGGACGCATGAGTATCGAGGATCGTCTCGCAGATCTCGGTATTGACCTACCGCCAGTTGCCAAACCCGTTGCAGCATACGTCCCCGCCATCCAGGTGGGCGATCAGATCAGCACCTCCGGACAGTTGCCGTTGGTCTCGGGCTCACTGCCCATGACGGGCCTGGTGGGGGACCAGATCAGTCAGGGGGACGCTGCGGGGCAGGCCCGGGTGGCTGCCCTCAATGCCTTGGCTGCTGCAGCCGACGTCGCCGGTGGAGTCAACAACATTCGCCGGGTCGTCAGAGTTGTCGTCTACGTTGCCAGCACTGCCGACTTCACCGCTCAGCCAGCGGTGGCCAATGGTGCCTCCGAGTTGTTCGGAGAGATTTTCGGTGACGCCGGGCGACACATTCGCAGCGCCATCGGTGTTGCCAGTCTGCCGCTGGGGGCACCTGTCAAGGTCGAGCTCACGGTGCAGGTCTGAGCGCCCAGTCACCCCCCCCGGCAGCTGGATCTGGATCGTGGGGTCAGTGGCCAGGGTTGTTCGCGTCTGAACCTGTCCCCAGGATGGGAAACACCCGACGCAAGCTGGTCAGCACAGAGACAACGGTGTGGTGATGGGACAACGGTGTGCTGATGGCTGGTGCGGCTCGGTGCTTGGTGGGCCGGGGCCACTCGTGCCTCAGCCTGCTCGAGCCTCCAGTCGTTCCCGGTCCAGGACCGTCACGACCTTGGGACGAGCTGTGAGCCAACCTCGGTTCGAGAAATCCGTCAGAGCCTTGTTGACGGTCTCACGTGAGGATCCCACCGCCTGAGCCATCTCATTCTGGGTGAGGTCGTGCCGCACGACGATGTCGCCCGTGGTGCCGTCCATCTCACCGAATCGGTCGGTGAGATCGAGGAGGATCCATGCCAGCCGGCTCGGGACGTCACCGGTGACGAAATGGGCAGTGTTGTCATCGGTTCTGCGCAGACGCTCCGACAACCGCCCCAACAGGGCCAGTGCCACGTCGTGACGGCTGTGCACCAGACCGTGCAGGTCAGCCCCCGGGATGCGCAGCAGGCTCGCTCGGGTGAGGGTCGTGGCGGTCGTGGAACGTGTGCCGCCATCGACCAGGGAGAGCTCACCGAAGGCGTCGCCGGGCCCCATGAGCCACAACAATGACTGTCGACTCATGCTCCGCTGGTCTCCGGGAGTCTGCCGGGTGAGCTTCACCTTTCCCTCGACGACGAGGTACATGTCAGTCGCCGGGTCTCCCACCTCGAAGAGCCTCGTACCTCGCGAGCACACGATGGCTTCGCTGAATGCCAGGAGCTTGCTCGCTGACGTGGCGCCCAACGCTGACAGGAATGGCTGGGCGACGGCTGTGGTCACGACATTCGTCATCGATGACAAATTCCTTTCCTCGGGGGCCCGGGTTCCACAGAGGGGCTGCACATGTGACCTCGCACCTTGCGGCGTTGTGGGGTCTGGACTGAATGCAAGTCTGTGAATGCTGGGCGACGATCCAGTCCAGTGCGGGAATCCTTGCATGTATTGTGGCAGCCGTCACATGCCAATGCTCAGTCACCCCATGATTTATCTCACCTAGTGAAGCGGTTCAAGGAATGTGCGACGACACTGATATGAGAGTAGTTGGCCCCATAGACTGCACCCATGCCCGCAGATCGTCAGGAGACCCCAGCATCGGTTGCTCGTGCGTCGCAGAGCCAGGTTCACAAGATGTATGAGCAGCTGAGCGAGTGCTATCCCGATGCGCACTGTGAACTGAATCATCGCAATCCATTCGAATTGCTCGTGGCCACCGTTCTTTCGGCACAGACCACCGATCAACGAGTGAATTCGGTCACTGAGGAATTGTTTCGACGGTGGCCGGATGCCCGACACCTTGCTGCCGCTCCGATCGACCAGGTGGAACAGGTGTTGAGACCGCTGGGCTTCTGGCACACCAAGTCCGCAGCGGTGGTGAACCTGTCCGCCATCCTCGTCGAGGAATGGGACGGTGAGGTGCCAGCCGATTTCCACGCCTTGACGAGGCTGCCCGGGGTGGGGAGGAAAACTGCCAATGTCGTGCTGGGCAATGCCTTCGGCATCCCGGGGATCACCCCAGACACGCATGTGCAGCGGGTGACGCGTCGCATGGGTTGGACGAGCGCCACGACGGCCCGTGGTGTCGAGAACCAACTGGCGGAACTGTTCGACCCCTCGCAGTGGGTGCTGCTGTGTCATCGTCTCATCTGGCACGGCCGACGCTGCTGCAGAGCACGTCGTCCGGCCTGCGGAACCTGTCCAGTGGCGCGGGCGTGCCCCTCGTTCGGGGTGGGGCCGACGGATCCCCCGCAGTCCCAAGGGCCCATCAAGTGAGGTGCGATGAACATTTTTGACAAGCTACGCGCAGTCCTGTCACCAGAGGTCCCGGTACCGCCGCCAGCTGACAGAAATTTCTCCTCGGCGGTGCTGGTGTTGCTCAGCGACTGTGCCGACCCCGACGTCGTCCTCACCACACGGTCGTCAACGGTGCACCGGCATCGAGGGCAGGTCTGTCTGCCGGGTGGGCACTACGAACCTGGCGACCCCGATCTCATCGTCACGGCGCTGCGAGAGACCCAAGAGGAGGTTGGTGTGGCTGCCTCGCAGGTGAAGGTGCTCGGAACCCTACCGGCACGCGTCACGGTCCCCGTGAGCCGCTCGACGGTGACGACGGTCGTGGGAATGTGGGACGGTGGTGGCTCCAAGTCCGGTGGGGGACTGCGGGTCGTCGACCCGGCAGAGGTGTCCCAGGTCCATCGCATTGCGCTGAGCACCCTGGCCGATCCGCAGACACGTGTCAGTGCACATCACCCCAACGGAGGACGAGGAGCAGCATTCGACCTGCCGGAGCTGTTCATCTGGGGATTCACCGGGCACATCCTCGACGCCGTCCTGTCGCTGGGCGGATGGGAGCGCCCGTGGGACACGCGGAGAATCGTCGAGATCCCGACGCCATTTCGTGGTGAGGATGCACCGACACCGGAGGATGGATGATCCTGGGAGCGGCATTCCTAGGGCTGACACGACCTCTCCGGGATGTCCCGGCTGAGGCTGGCAGCGGTGCGCTCGGAAGTCTGACGGCCCTCTTTCGGCGCAGGGGCAGATGAGCCCGCCTTTCGGCGCTGGGTGGATGGGATCCGCGGTCCAGCGGTCTGCCCAGGTGGGCGTCCCCGTGGTGGGGGCGGAATCTGCGACGGGTGAGCTGTTGGGGGCTGTGGGATCGGCTGGAGGATCATGCCTCGTGGAGGCAGCACGAAACCGTCTGCCGAGCACTTCGCTGGGTAGACGGTTCGGCGTCAGTGGTCAGGCGCTGATCTCGTTGGTCGTGCCGGCATTGTCAACCCCGCGGGAGACGGCCGATTTCAAGGTGCCGACGGTGCGCTTGGCCTCCTCGACGGACTGCCGGGGCGGCTGGACCTTGGACACCTGAGCCTTGCCGATGAGCGCAACCACGCCGGCGATGAGGAACAGGGCGACAGCGGCGGAGGCGAAGCCGAGCACCAGTGCCAGAAGGATGCTGGAGACGGCTGCGTGCCAGGCCAGGGTCAGTGCAAAGGCTCCACACAGCCACATCATGTTGGCGCCGATGACGGCGAAGTAGCCAGCACCAGCGAACATGCCACCGCCGATGCCGGCGTGCTTGACGGCAGGCTTGATTTCGGCCTTGGCGAGGGCGACATTCTCCTTGATCAGCGCTGGCCCATCGGTCTTGAGAGTTGCCATGATCTCGCTGACAGGACGCTTTTCTGCCATGGATGCCTCCGAGTCTGTCGTGGTCGGTATGGGACATAGCCTAATGCCAGCAGACCGATACTGCCCACGAGGTGCACAAAATAAGCTCTCAGACGTGCGAGCGGCGCAATTTTCCCGCTTGTGGAACCTGTCCGGGATGGGCCCTGCGCCATTTGTCGTGACGCTTGGTGCGGTAGGTGAGCAGCAGTGCGCCGAACAGGGCTGCCAACGTCGATCCCACGAGCACCGCCGCCTTGGCCTCATCGGCATAGAAGCCGTCACTGGGGAAGGAGAGATCGGACAGCAGCATCGAGACCGTGAACCCGATTCCGGACAGCACCCCGACGGCTGCGATGTCCGCCCACACGACACCGCGACCCAGGGTCGCCGACGTGAGGCGGGCGGTGAGGAAGGACCCCAGGAAGATGCCGATGCTCTTGCCGACGATGAGCCCGACGATGATTCCCAGTGGTACGGGGTTGGTGACGAGGGCTCGCAGCGCGTCCTTGGTGAGCTGCACTCCGGCGCTCATGAGTGCGAAGAACGGTACGACGACGCCGGCCGACCAGGGCTCGACCTTGTGCTGCCAGCGGTCGATGGGATCGTTGAGTTCGTCCTCGGAGCACCGGGTGAGCAGTCCGAAGATCACACCGGCGATCGTTGAGTGGATGCCGCTGTTGAACATGCACCACCACCCGATGATGAAGATCGGAACGTACCACCAACCGCTGTCGAGGAGCTGCCGGTGCTGGAGGACGCCCCACAGGGCCATGCATGCAAGCGCGCCACCCAACCATGCGAGGTTCAGCCCATGGGAGAAGAACACGGCGATGACGATGATGGATCCAAGGTCGTCGGCGATGGCCAGGGTGAGCAGAAATGCTCGGACCGACTGTGGCATTCCCGATCCGACGATGGCCAGGACCGCCAGGGCGAAGGCGATGTCGGTGGCCATCGGGATCGCCCAGCCTCCCGGGTGCCCGCCCGGGGTCAGGGCATTGATGAGGGTGTAGATCCCGGCCGGGAAGAGCATTCCGCACACTGCAGCGATGATCGGCACCATCGCATCTGTTGGGCGGGACAGTGATCCCTCGGTGAACTCTCGTTTGAGCTCGAGTCCGGCGATGAAGAAGAACACCGTCAGCAACCCATCGGCTGCCCAGCTCTCGATGGACAGTGGCCCGATGGTGACGCCGCGAAATGCTTCGTACGACTCATGTGAAAGATTCGCCCACAACAACGCGGCAACCGTGGCGAGGAGCATGAGAAGCCCCCCGGTGGTTTCGTTGCGCAGGACATCGGAAAGGTGAAGTGCATCGGGGCCCGACACTGGGCCGAAGAGTGTTTCGCGACGTCGGTGAGCCAATGGCCGGCCTCCAGATCATGTGGATGAACAGTGACTGCCGACCAGACTTCCCGGCGCTCCGTTGAGCAATTCTACCGAATGATCCAAGTGGTCTAGATCTTGATGACGAATCCCGGGGATTCGGTCCTGGCAGGTGCGCTGAGTTTCGAGTGGTCCACCCATCCGCGCCAGCACTGCAGCTCGTAGGGCAGTCTCAGCTCGCCCACCGGGCCGCTGGAGTCGTCGTAGAGGTCCTCGATCCGGTGGGCGAGACCGTTCTTGGACTGGTCGTCGAGCCTGGCCACGGCATGGCGGGACAGCGACATCGAGATGAGCTGGCCCTTGGTCACTGGTATCCAGATGCGATGGTTACGGGTCTCGACGTCCGGGAAGTACGGCGATTGCGTGAGTGTGCTGATGGATTCGGTGCCGTACTCACCGGTCATGGCAGTGGGGTCGACGGTGCGTAGCAGGGCAGCCAGTCGACGTACCCAGGGCACGGTGTCGTCGCGTACCAGCCACGACAGTCCGAGGCTTCCTCCGGGACGCAGCACTCGAGCGATCTGCGGTAGCACGAGCCCCGGCGCCAGTTCATGGAACCGTTGATGAATGATCACCGAGTCGAAGGACTCCGAACTGAACGGCAATGAGTCGGCGGTCGCGCAGACGGCATTGACCCCGTCGACGCGGTGAGTGACGGTCGCTGTTGCCGGATCGGAGCTGACTGCGACGATGTCTGCATCGTACTGGGCCAGGGTGCGACACAGCCCAGTACCGGTCTCGATGGCGAGAAGTCGGCGGTTGGTGCGCAGCTGATCGCCGCACAGCCACTGCAGGGACCCGCTGGGGAAGCGCATGGATGTGGCAGATGGCATGGCCACATTGTAGGGAACCGGCTGGTCGACAGACAGCGGGCCACGCCCGGCATCACGCATGGCCGCATTGTGAGGAACTGGCAGAAATACGCGGCAGATCCGAGGGATGAAAAAGTTGTCCACAGCCTCTCGTAATGCCGTGGCGGCGTTGTCCACAGGCAGCAATTCTCTTGGCCGGTCGATCGGTGCGACCACGACAACCAGTGGTGTGAGAGCAGGAAAGACACAGGTCACGTCGGCACCGCAGAACAACGAGACGCCCGGCGTCACGCTCATCAGTTCCGATGAGAGACTGGCAGAGATCATTGGTTCGGTGGCAGCCAGCGTCGGGGTGGTGGTGAGCGTCGTCTCCGATCGCAGTTCCGCTGAGCGTGAATGGTCTGACGCACAGCTCGTCCTGGTGGGGCAGGACAGCGCTGCTGCGGCCATCGCGTGGGGGCTGGGAGCCCGCGATCAGGTGTACGTGGTGGGGCACAGCCCACAGGAGGTGGTGCGGTGGTCTCCCCTGTTGGGAGCCAGCGTCATCGTCGTGCCGCAGGCCAATGCGACACTGGCCGAGCTGTTGCGCGACGGCACGAGCCAGACCACCCGGGCGAGGGTCGTCCTCATCGGGGGTGCCACCGGAGGGCTCGGAGCGTCCACCCTGGCTGCAGGGGTGGCCGGAGTTGCGGTCCAGATGGGCTGGTCGAGTGCCGTCGTCGAGCTGGATCCCGGCGGTGGGGGTCTGGACGTTCTCCTGGGGGCAGAAAGACTTGAGGGATGGCGGTGGCCAGAACTGGCCTCGGCTCGCGGGGTCGTGAGTGGCCTGACTGACCACCTGCCCGTGATGGATTCGGTGCTGTGCGTCTCGGCAGGACGGCATCCGTGTCAGGTAGGGGCGCGAGCTCGGTCGTCGGTCGTGGAATCCCTGGCCGCTGAGACGGACCTGGTGGTGTTGGACCGAGGCCAGCTTGGCGATGACGAACTCGTTGGTGTGCCAATCGACTGCCGCTACGACATCGTCTCGGCGGAACTGCGTGGTCTGCTCGCTGCTCGGGCGCGTAGTGCTGAGGCTGATGAGGTGCTGCTGCGGCGTGGGCCGGGGCGCAGGATGTCCAGTCATGACGTTGCTGCGGTGCTCGACCGGGATCCGCTGCTCACGGTGCGGCAGGACGAGCGCCTGGCTCGAGCCGCGGAGCAGGGTGAGGCGCCCTGGGTGTTGGCCTCCCGGGTGTGGCAGGCCACCTGTCGCCGCGTCGTCAAGAAGGTGATGAGTCGTGGGTGACGAGGTGATCAGCAGTGAGGACGTGGACAAGGTTCGTGGGGTGGTTGCTGGACTGGGACGCGCCTGGACGCCGATGGATGTTGCCCAGGCGCTGACATCCATCGGGAGGGTGGCGTCGGACTCCACGGTGCTCACGGTGGTTGAGGAATTGAGACGTACCAGTTCTGGGGCTGGCCGCCTCGAACCATTGCTGGCCCTGGACGGCGTGACCGATGTGCTGGTCAACGGACCCGATCAGGTCTACATCGATCGAGGGCGAGGTCTGGAGCTCACCGACACCACGTTCACCAGCCCCGACGAGTTGCGTTCTCTGGCGGTTCGGCTGGCTGCCGGAGTTGGTAGACGTCTCGACGATGGCTGCCCGTGGGTGGACGCCCGCCTGGCAGACGGCACGCGCGTGCACGCCATCCTTGACGTTCTGGCAAAACCGGGCACCTGCCTGTCGCTGCGCGTGCCCGCTCGCCACCGGATGAGTCTGGACGACTGGGTGATGGCTTCGTCCATGACCGCCGAGACGGCACACCTGCTCGAGCAGGTCGTCGTCCGCAAACTCGCATTCCTCGTCACTGGGGGCACTGGTTCGGGAAAGACGACCCTGCTCGCAAGTCTGCTGGGCTGCGTGCCAGCTCATGAACGAATCGTCATCGTCGAGGACTCCCGGGAGCTCAGCCCCGACCATGAGCACGTGGTGTCCCTGGAGGCTCGGGCAGCCAATGCGGAGGGTCGTGGGCAGGTGAGTCTCACCGACCTGGTGCGTCAGTCACTGCGCATGCGTCCGGATCGTGTGGTGCTCGGCGAGGTGCGTGGCGCCGAGTTGCGTGACATGCTCATGGCCCTCAACACGGGTCATGAGGGCGGTTGCGGCACGGTGCATGCCAATGGTGTCCAGGAGGTCCCGGCCCGTCTGGAGGCGTTGGCGGCACTCAGTGGCATGAACCGTCCGGCCGCACATGCCCAGGTGGCAGCAGCATTCCATCTGGTGCTGCACCTGGTGAGAGGGCCCAAGGGCCGCAGACTGGCTCAGATTGGCGTCTTCGAGCACGTTGACGGGTGTGCCGTCGTCACTCAAGCGCTCGTCTTCGACGAAGACCTGGTGTGCACCCCAGGGCCGGGGGCGGAGCGGCTCGGTGATCTCGTCGGTGAGCAGACGGTGTCCAGGGTCGTACAGGGGCAGGGCAGACCGCGTAGGGCACGGAGGGCAGCATGATCACGGCGATTCTCATGGCAACGGCAGTGTGGCTCGCAATGGGTCCGAAGCGTGCCCAGCTCAGTGCAGACACCACGACCACGACTGCCCCAACCTGGTTGAAATGGGCCTGGGTGCCAGCGGTACTGCTGATGGCAGTGATGGTGGCTGGCGTGTCCGGTGGATTGTGGGCCCTGTTGGCCGTCCTCGTGGCAGCCACGGTGTGGAAGGTGGGGGCCGATCACCTGGTACGTCGACGGTGCATGAGGACGGAGCGTGAGGTTGCCCGGGCCTGCCGGGCACTGGCAGGACGGTTGTCCGTCGGCGAGATTCCTGCGGTGGCCCTGGAACAGGTTGCCCACGACACCTCGATCCTGGTCCCTGCGCTTCAGGCCCAGCAGGTGGGCGCTGACGTTTCCACGGCGTTGGTGGGCATTGCTGCCGAGCCTGGATGTGGCGGGTTGGCGCCGCTGGCCCATGCGTGGAAGCTGGCCGTGACGACGGGAGCCCCGTTGTCGGCTTCAGCCAATGCTGTGGCGCAGGGAACGAGCAGACGTGCCAGACTGTCTGCCACCCTTGAATCCGAGCTCGCCGGACCGCGTGCAAGTGGGCGACTCATGGGTTTTCTCCCTGCTGTGGGCATTGTCCTGGGGCAGTCGGTGGGATCGGGGCCCACTCATTTCCTCACTCGTACTCTCGCAGGGCAGGTGTGCCTGGTCACAGCTGTCGCCCTGTCCTGCGCCGGGGTGCTGTGGAGTGAGGCCATGGCCGATCACGTGCAAAAGCAGGCTCTGGGATGAACACGATTCTGGCAGTGCTCAGTGCCGTCGCTGTCTACGTGGCTATTGCGCCGAGCCCGTCCAGACGTGTGCAACGCGCTGCCAGGCGCTCAGTGCCGCACTGGGCCGAACCGGTGCGCGGGGCCCCTGCCAGATCGGTGCGTGTGGTGGTCGGCGTGCTCACGGGGGCACTCGTGTTCCTCGTCGTCGAGCTCCCGATGTGGATCAGCAGCGTGGTGGCAGTGGTGGTTGGTGCAGGTGCAATGATCGGTGCCGGGAAGCTTGAGACGACGTCGTATCGGCGCCGCATCGAGCAACGCATCGCCACACTGCCCGACGTCCTCACCCTGCTCGCCGGGGCGTTGGAGGCGGGAGTGCCACTGCGACGTGCGACTGCCGAGGTCGCCGATGCCATCACCGGCGTGTGCGCTGCAGACCTCACCCTCGTCAGTTCCAGGGTTGCCGTAGGGGTGAGTGACGCCCGGGCATGGGCCGAGTTGGCCGACGAGCCGGGATGGCATGAGATCGCCACCGATGTCTCACGAGCCGTGAACTCCGGTGAGGGGGTGGCGCAGATGTTGCGAGTCCATGCCGAGCAGATGCGTCGGCACGCCTGTGAGCAGGTCGAGAAGAAGGCGCGAAAGGCAGGGGTGGACGCCATCATCCCGCTTGCGGTGTGCCATCTACCGGCGTTCATCCTCGTCGGCGTGTTGCCGATCATTGCCGGCACCATTCTCAAGGTGACGTGAACCCCCCTCTCAAGGTGACGTCAGCCCCAACATCAAGGCACGGGGCTGTCTCGGCATGCCTCATCGAGCATGCGCAGGTCGGCTGGGTACGAGCCGACCTGTGGACAACGAGAACCACGTCACAGGCGCCATCCACAGAACGGAAAATCCTTGTCCGATTCCGTGTCGTCGTCACGACAACTGAGGGTGCAGCGGGCAAGTGCTGCTGCATGGCGTGGTCAGGAGACACCTGGCCCGCATCGGAAGGAGAACACTCATGAATCACTCTCTCAACCTCGTCGGCATGGATCCTGTCATCACGACCAAAACCCCGCGCAGGTCGCGGCGTCTGACCCAGCGTGGCATGGCCACTGCGGAGTACGCCGTTGGCATCCTGGCCGCGGTGACTCTCGCTCTGGTGCTCTTCAAGGTGTTCCAGGATGCCAAGTTCTTCAAGGCATTCCTGGGACTCGTCCTCAAGGCCGTGTCCTTCGTCACCGGCATGATCAAGTGATGTCCTGAACTCCCAGTCCGGTGGGGACTCGGCGATCCCCCAAGCAGATTCCCGGTGGGCTGGCGAACGAGCCGTCGGCCCACCGGAATCGATCAATACGTAGGGTGCGGCCCACGGGAAACACCATGTGGAACAACATCAGGATTCGGCACACAGGAAGTCTCAGAAAGCTCTGGGGGATGTATGAACAGGTCACGACATGCGAGCCGCGGAATGGTCACAGCCGAGATGGCCGTGTCACTCATCACGGCAACCATGGCAGTCATTGCCGGGGTGTGGGCGGTGAGCCTCGTCATCGTCCATGACGCCTGCCGGGTCACCGCTTCCCAGATTGCTCAACAACGTGCCCGAGGAGATCTCAAATCTGCTGAACAGGCGCAGCGGAAGGCTCCGGAAGGTGCCAAGATCACCACCGCTTCCCGGGACGGGTGGATACGTGTGACGGTGTCAACGGATCGATCCCTGGGCAAGATCGGACCAGTTCACCTGCAGGCCAGCGCTGCAGCACCTCAGGAACCCGGTGAACTCAAATGATCATCGACGCAACATCGACAGACGCAACATCGACACGGGCCATGAGACACGCTGAAGAATCCTCATGTGCCAGATGCGTGGTTCCATCTCAGAGGCTGCAGTTCACGATTGTCTCGAGGAGCAGGTCACTGCCTGGTGCCAGAGGATTTGGTGCCAGCAGATCTCGCAAGGACCACAGGTTGCACGTGATCAACCGTCGACGCGTCAGCTGCACTGCTCAGCGAGGATCGGGAACCGTGCTGTTGGCCTCGATGGCACTGGGAGTCGTGGTGGCGGTCTGGGGCGCCATGATCATCTCAGGGTGGTACTCCACCTCACGACTTGCCCATCACAGCGCAGACATTGCTGCACTGGCCGCCGCCCAGGCCCGCGAGAAGGGGATTGAGCCATGCTCGGTTGCCCGCAAGGCTGCCCAGGCCAATGAGACCACCCTGTCATCGTGCACCGTGGATGCCAGCAGCGTCGACTACGTCGTGACGGTGAGCGTCACCGCGCAGCTGCGACCCATGCTGCACATCCCACGTGCTCCTCGGACGATCACCGTGACATCGCTGGCGGGACCACAGAAATGATCAGTCCTGGAAGGTGTTTTCGCGGCAGGAATCCGGGGGTCGCCGCACATCTGCGGGAGCGTATGGGGGTTGCCGCTGTCCGGCGAAAGGCGCGGCAGCGCAGACGCGATCCTGCGTTCGCGTTGCATCCAAGCTCCACCCGTATGGTATGGCTGGACCGGATACTGCCCCAGGCATGTCTGGGGAAAAATGCTCTGCTGCATTCAGTGTGTGCTGCGGGTGCCCAACGGATCCATCCGGGAGGCGAGCAGTCGAGCCGATTCCTTGTCCAGCTGCTGGTTGGAGTTGCCGCACTTGGGCGAGACGATGCACGAGGGGCATCCAGCCTCACAACGGCACTCAGTCAACCTCGACGCAGTGGTGTGCCACCACTGCTCAGCCCGGTCGTAGCCGGCTGCAGCAAAACCTGCGCCACCGCTCTGACCGTCATGGATGACGATCGTGCATGCCCCGGTGTCAGGCAGCGACGTCGTGGAGACCCCACCGACGTCCCATCGGTCACAGGGCACGAGCATCGGCAACATCCCAATGGCCGCATGCTCCACCCCGTGTGCGGCCCCAGCCAGTTTCACGGCGTCGAGTCCGAGCTCGTCCACCACGCCATCGGGAATCACCCACCACGTTCCACTCGTCGTCATGGTGTGACTGTCCATGGTGAGGGCGATGGAGTCCCACACCTCGTTGGTGACCTCGTCACGACGCAGGTACCCCAACACCTGGCTGGTGAGCTCCACCTGCCCGGTGGCGACATATCCCGGCCCGAACGGTTGACGAGCATCCTCACGGACGATCCGTACGCTGGAGGCCGACTGCGGCATGGTCCAGAAGCCGGGAAGGTCACGGTGCACCAGGGCACAGTGCTCTTGCGGGCGGTACTCGTCGACGAGCCACTGATCTCCCTGGTGCAGGTACACCGCTCCCGGATGGACAGTGCGATCAGCCGCAGCCTGATCCACGACACCGACCACCCGTCCGGTGAGCGAATCGATGACGTCAACGCCGTGGCCGCCCATCGAACGCAGGTCAATCGCGTCCACAGCTCGATCCAGACGTGTCCAGTACAGCCGTTCACCGCGTTGCCGCAGCACCTTCTGCCGCACCAACATCGACTCCACCTGGACCAGGGACGGGCCGTAAACCGCCTCGTCGGCTGGCTGCAGGAATGCCTCCTGGGCCGCAGCAGCCAGATGTGGGCCCATGACGTAAGGGTTGTCCGGGTGCAGCACCGTCGTCTCGACACTGGAGGAGAAGATGAGCTCAGGGTGTTGCACCAAGTACTGATCCAGCGGGTTTTCCCTGGCCATGAGGACGACGGTGGATCGGCGCCCCGACCGCCCAGCGCGTCCGGCCTGTTGCCAGAACGCCGACAGACGTCCCGGGTACCCGGCAATGACCACGGCATCCATTCCAGAGATGTCCACCCCCAACTCCAGGGCGTTCGTCGCGATCACGGCGTTGACCCGGCCCGACTGCAGCCCGGCCTCAAGATCGCGACGTTCCTGGGGCAGGTATCCCGAGCGGTACGCGGCGACGACGCCGCCGGTGGTCACCTGATCCTGGGCGTGCACCGCGACCACCTCGGCCACGGTGCGGGACTGCACGAAGCAGATCGTCTGACAACCCTGGTCCACCAACCATGCCACCAAGGCAGCCGCATCCTCGCTCAAGGACTGTTCGGGTTGCCACAGCACGACGTCCCTGGCTGGCTGGGGAGAGGAATCCTCGTCGACGACTTCGACGTGCTCCACGCCGATGAGTGCGGCACCGGCCTGAGCAGTGTTCGTCGAGGTGGCACTGGAGAGGATGAAGACCGGGTCGGATCCGTACATGCGGCACAGTCGACGCAGGCGACGCAACACCTGGGCCACATGGGCGCCGAAGACCCCGCGATAGCGGTGTGCCTCGTCGATGACGACGTACTCCAACGAGCCAAGCAGCCCCGACCACCAGGAATGGTTGGGCAGGACGGCCTTGTGCAGCATGTCAGGGTTGGTGAGGACGTAGTGTGCAGCTTCCCGGGCAAACCTGCGTTCGGCCTGCTCGGAGTCGCCGTCCAGTGTGGTCACTGCCCAGTCCTGCGGGCCCAGTTCCCGGCACACTCGAAACTGGTCATGGGCCAGGGCTTTCGTCGGTGCCAGGTACAAGGCACTGTGCCGCTGCCTGGTGCGCAGGGACGTGGCAAGCTCGGTGGATCTGCTCCTCAGGGACTCCGGGAGCCGAGCCGGTCGCGGGTGGGGACGATCCGGACACACCGGCGGATCACAGGCAGTGGCTGCCATGACGGGCATGAGATAGGCAAGCGTCTTGCCGGAGGCCGTCGAGGTGCAGATGGCGCAGTCCTTGCCTGCCTGGGCCAAGGAGGCAAGCTTCACCTGGTGGAGCCAAGGAGTGGAGATACCGTGTTCCTGGAGTTTTTCTCGGTACTGGTGGGGAAACCAGGCAGGCCAGGGAGCCAGTACCGCACTGCGCTCCTGACGATGGTCGACGTGGACGGTCTGGGGTGCCTGGGCCACCAGCGGATTGACGGCGTCGCAGGAGCCACCTCCGCTACGAACGGGATCAGGGATGGGTGAGCCAGTCATCCCTGCAAGCATGCCACGTGGTGAACGATGAGGGGACAGACGCCTGGGTCGTGGTCGTCGGGACTGGGTGGGGCCGAGCCATACAGTGCTGACGACAGGGCGCTGACGGCAGAGCCAATTCTGCGAAGCCATGGGGCGTGCACGATGGGAAGAAATGACGAGTTGAGGCGAAATCAGCGGCGAGGGAAGGACGGCAGGTGGCCAGAGGAGACCTGCGCGCCGGCAGGGGACACCTGCTGGAGAAGGTACGAGGTGACGCGGGGAGTGTGCGAGCGGAAAGGGCAGGATGTGACCATGACGATGATGCTTGAGGAGAACCAGGCGGCAGCACTGCGTCACCTGTTCATCGACAACGACTACACCCGCGCGGGAGTCACCTCGGCAGTGGGGGAGGCTGGCCGGAAAGGCCTGGAGCGCGGCGTCGGTGTGGCTGCGGAACACATCCTTGGCTCCCGGGACGATCTGCTGGCCCAGTTCATCAGGTTGTGGTACTTGCACCTGCCCGTGCCGATCCGTCAGCTGACCGAGGTGCCTGTCGATGAGCTGTGCCGGGTGGGCATCCTCGAGGTAGAGGCGAGCCGGGCCCGGGCCTTGGTGGGTGTGCGCCCCATTGACCTGCTGGACGGTACCACCGGCTGGGTTGTCTGCGATCATGCCCCCGGACTGAACCACGACATACGTCCAACACGCCCCGACCACGTCCTGGGCGCCAGCCCAGCCTCGATGAGTTTGGCGCAGATGACGATGCGCACCCCGGTGGACACTGCTCTGGATCTGGGCTGCGGATGTGGTGTGCAGTCCCTGCTGCTGGCTGGCCATGCGAACCGCGTCGTGGCCACGGACGTCAATCCCCGAGCCCTGCAGATGGCCGCACTCGCAACGCAACTCAGCGGTGTGGAGGATCAGGTCGATCTGCGATCCGGGTCGCTCTACGAGCCCATTGACACTCGCTTCGATCTCATCGTCTCCAACCCGCCCTACGTCATGAGTCCGCCAGAGGAACATGGTGCTCGACTGGTCTACCGTGACGGTGGACTCGAGGGTGACGCGCTCGTCGAATCGGTGGTTCGCGGTGCACCAGCCCGCCTCAACGAGGGAGGCAGTCTGCAGGTGCTCGCCAACTGGGCACAGGTGGACGGTCAACCCTGGCAGGACAGGCTCGCCACCTGGGTCGAGGGCACGGGCGCCGATCTGTGGGTCGTCGAACGTGACCATCTCGACGTCCACCAGTACATCGAGACCTGGCTCACCGATGCTGGGTTGGATGGAACGCCGCAGTGGCGCCCCAAGTACGACGCATGGTTGGACTACTTCGCCCAGCAGCACATCACCGGGGTGTCCATGGGGTGGATCACCCTCACCATGGCAGGACGATCCACCCCGTACCTGTCCTTTGAGCAGTGGCCCTGGCAGGTCAACCAGCCCGTTGCCGATGCCGTCACAGCCCATCAGCCCGGTGTGTCAGCCGCTCTGCTACCTGATGAAAAGTTGCTCGCCAGCGCATGGACCCTGCGTGACGACGTGGTCCAAGAGCAGACCGGCCAACCAGGATCGGCTGATCCGCAGCACGTCGTCCTGCGTCAGCGGGAGGGGATGTGCCGCGCCGTGGAGGTGGCGACGGCCTCCGGTGGGGTGCTGGGAGCCTGCGACGGGCAACTGCCGTTGGGGGTACTCATCGACACCGTGGCGAGCATCCTCGGCGACTCCCCACAGCAGGTGCGCGAGCAGACCCTGCCACTGGTACGGCAATGTCTGCGGGAGGGTTTTCTCTCATGACGAAGGCCCGTTGCCGCACGGATCGTCGGCAATTGGCCCTCGCCCACACCCACGATTCACTGTCCACACCCACGACTCACCATGGTGCGCGTGGCCCGCAGTGGCAGATGACGACATGTCGCTGGACGGGGGCAGCGAACTCCCACCTCGTGGGCTGTGTGGGCACAGCTCCCGCAGATGTCACCGACGTGTCGTGTGACGCAGTTTTCCGAGCCAGCAGGTATGGTCACCACAGGGTATTGCGAGAGCCGGGCGAGGTGTTCGGTCCCCTTGCAGTTGTCGAGCTAGGAGATGGAAGTCAGGTATGGCAGCCACCAAGAGCCTTGTCATCGTCGAGTCTCCCCACAAGGCGACGATGATTGGCGGATATCTGGGACCCAAGTACGTCGTGCGGGCCAGCCAGGGGCACATCCGTGACCTTCCGACGAGCTCGTCCCAGGTTCCGGTGAAGTACAAGGGGCAGCCGTGGGCGCGCACCGGTGTGGACATCGACCACGAGTTCGCGCCGATCTACGTCGTGCCCACGGAGAAGAAAGCGACGATTCGGGAGCTCAAGGGGCTGCTCAAGGAGGCCGACGAGCTCTACCTGGCCACCGATGGTGACCGCGAGGGAGAGGCAATCGCCTGGCACCTGCTCGACGAGCTCAAACCCAAGGTGCCGGTGAAGCGGATGGTCTTCAACGAGATCACCGAGAAAGCCATCCTCGAGGCCGTCGAGGACACTCGGGAACTCGACGACGACCTTGTCAACGCCCAGGAGACCAGACGTATTCTCGACCGGCTCTACGGCTACGAGGTCTCCCCGGTGCTGTGGAAGAAGGTCAAGCCGAAACTGTCGGCCGGACGCGTCCAGTCGGTCGCCACCAGGCTCGTGGTGGACCGGGAGCGGGAACGTATCGCCTTCACCAGCGCCAACTACTGGAACATGGCTGCCACCCTGGCAACCGAGGACAGCCAGGACTTCACGGCCCGGCTGGTACGTCTGGACGGCGTCCGAATCGCCGGAGGACGCGACTTCACCTCCCACGGTGAACTCGCCGCAACCGACCTGCGCCATCTTGACGAGTCCAGTGCCAGAACCATCGCCGCCGGGCTGGAGAAGGCCGGATATGCCGTCACCGGCGTCGAGGCCAAGCCGTACACCCGTCGTCCCTACGCCCCGTTCCGCACCACGACGATGCAGCAGGAAGCTGGCCGCAAACTCGGTTTCACCGCGGACCGGACGATGCGTGTCGCCCAGCAGCTCTACGAGGGTGGCTTCATCACCTACATGCGTACCGACTCGGTCGCCCTGTCCAATGAGGCGATCAGCGCGGCCCGCAGCCAGGCGATCGAGCTCTACGGCAAACAGAACGTGCCTGACAAGCCGAGGGTCTACACCTCCAAGATGAAGAACGCCCAGGAGGCTCACGAGGCGATTCGTCCTGCCGGTGAGCACTTTCGCACCCCGGCCCAGACCGGGCTGTCGGGCGATCAGTTCCGTCTCTACGAGCTCATCTGGATGCGTACCCTGGCCTCCCAGATGGCCGATGCCAAGGGCGAGACCCTGAGCGTCACCATCGACGCCACCCCCAGCTCTCCCATATCGGTGCCAGGAGCCGAGGACGTGTCGCAGGCGACCTTCACCGCCTCGGGACGCACCATCACCTTCCGGGGGTTCCTGCGTGCCTACGTCGAGTCGGTCGACGAGGGTGCCTCCGACGATGCCCAGAAGCGACTGCCGCAGCTCACCGAGGGCCAGGATCTCACCTGCCGCGCCGTGGAACCCGCTGGCCACGACACCCGTCCGCCAGCTCGTTACACCGAGCCCAGTCTGGTCGCCAAACTCGAGGAGTTGGAGATCGGTCGCCCGTCGACCTACGCGTCGATCATCCGTACCATCACCAGCCGGGACTACGTCTTCAAGAAGGGGCAGGCGCTGGTGCCCACCTGGTTGGCGTTCGCCGTCACACGGCTGCTGGAGGATCACTTCGGCAACCTTGTCGACTACGAGTTCACCGCCGAGATGGAGGGCACCCTCGACGAGATCGCCCGCGGTGACGCTGATCGAGTCACGATCCTCTCGCAGTTCTACTTCGGTTCGGCCGAGGACGACACCCTCAACCCCACCGACGGTCACGAGGGTCTGCACGACCTCGTCACCGAGCTGGGTGACATCAATGCCCGCGAGCTCAGCACCTTCCCGGTGGGGCCCGACGACTCCGGGATCGTCGTGCGCGTCGGTCGATACGGCACCTACGTCGAGACCACCGACGAGAAACGAGCCAATGTGCCCGATGACCTTCCCCCCGACGAGCTCACCGTCGAGGTCGCCACCGAGCTGCTGGCCACTCCCAACGGCGAGGAGCGCGAACTAGGCCTGGACCCGACCTCGCACCGTCCGATCGTCGCCAAGAGTGGTCGGTTCGGTCCCTACGTCACCGAGGTGCTCGACGACGCCCAGGCTGGCAAGGGAAGGTCCGGCAAGGGCAAGGTCAAGCCGCGCACCGCTTCGCTGTTCAAGTCGATGGACCTGCAGACCGTCACCCTGGAGCAGGCGCTCAAGCTGCTGTCACTGCCACGGGTGGTCGGCACCGACTCCGAGGGTGTGGAGATCACCGCACAGAACGGACGTTACGGTCCCTACCTCAAGAAGGGTACGGATTCCCGCTCCCTCACCAGTGAGGAGCAGATCTTCACCATCACCACCGATGAGGCACTGGCCATCTACGCCCAGCCCAAGAAGCGTGGTCGAGCTGCCGCCAAACCGCCGCTCCGGGAACTCGGTGAGGATCCCAACTCGAAGTTGCCCATCGTCGTCAAGGACGGCCGATTCGGCCCCTACGTCACCGATGGCAAGACCAACGCCACCCTGCGCAAGGAGGACTCGGTCGACCAGATCACTCCCGAGCGGGCGCAGGAGTTGTTGGCCGAGAAACGCGCCAAGGGTCCCAGCACCCGGCGCAGGACGACGAAGCGCAGGACGACCACGAAGAGGAAGACCTCGACCAGCACCAAGAAGACCGGCTCCAGCGCGTCGTCGAAGAGCAAGGCATCTTCTGCGCAGAAGTCGGCCGCCAGCCCAGCCGGATCCACGGCGTCGAAGAAAGCCCCTGCCACGAGCAGGACGACATCTGCGGCAGCCTCCGGCTCGTCCAGTCAGTGACAGATCGAGTGGATCAAGGGAGTGACATGGGGTCCATCGAACCGCTTCGCTACGAATTGGCCTGGGCCGCGGACCGGCCCGTTCTGACCAATCCAGAATTGGGCCTGGACGTCCTGGTGGACCGGGGAACCAGCTACTCCTTCACCTCGGACATCACCCTGCTCGACTCCACCGATCGCCGTCTGCTGCGAGCCGGTGTCGTGCTCGCCCATCGAGTCATCGAGGGAATTGGCGAGTGGTACATGGATGCCCCGATCTGGCAGCCGTGGCTACCTGCCGACCACTCCGTCGCCCTGGGGATGGCCGGTGACCTGCCGCGGGACTACGGCTGCCTCATCAAACCCTTCCTCCGGGGAGCACCACTGGCCCCGGTGGCCGCACTCACCTGCCAGCGTGTCGAACTGGCCATGAAGGACGACCACGACGAGACGACGGCGATCATTCGCGATGACCGCATCACCGTCACACAGTCCGGGGTGACGACCAGCCGGGTACGGGAGATCACCATCACCCCTCAGGTCGATCCGACAGCTGCCCAGCACGAGTGGGTGACCAACCGGATCCTTGCCCTGGGAGGCACTCCGGTGCAGTCCCACCCTTCGGTCATCGAACATCTCGGGGCTGGGGCCGGGGTGCTGTCGGACTACCCCTTGCCACCACGCCACATCGCCACCAAGATCGACGCCTTCGTCTCCGACGAGTTGCACACCTGTCTGCGACGGATCGTCGAGTCAGACCTGTCTGCGCGTAGTCAGGGGATGGATTTCGGCGATCATCCGACGCATCATGGCGAGGCTGCCACGGCGTTGGGCGCTCGCCGGGATGACGAATTGCTCGGCCTGGGATCCGATCCGGTCGACACCGCTGATGGCGCGGGGATCCACGACGAACTGCACGGCCCCATCGACGGCCTGCTCTCCCAGATCGTCAATCTGCAGCAGACCGTTGACGGCCTGTCGGGAATCCTCGACCCGCAGTGGGCCGAGGAGCTGGAGACGAGGGTGGAGCCCTTGCTGCAGCTCAACCCTGACGAGGTGAGCGTCCACCTCCTGCCAGAGAGTTATTTCCGGATGCTGGACTTCCTGGTGGTGGCTGCCCGCGGCCCGCGCCTGGTCGTCGATCCTGCCCAACCGGTCCAGGAGCTGCTCGACGCCCAACTCGACAAGGCAGTGGAAGCCGTCATGCAACGCTGCTCCCAGTTGACGATTGACGACGACTGCACTTGGCAGCGGGCCCGACGCGTCGTGCATCATGCCATGAACGTGGCCCAGGTGGTGCCGCACAGCAGACGTGCGCATCGCATCAAGCGTCGTCTGGGGCGAATCGCCGATGCCATGGCGGGAACCGGATCGGTCATCGATTCCCCCACCCCCAGTGACATCTCCCACATGACCCCCATGGCTGCCTACGAGGCAGGACGAGAGACGGAACGCAGAATCGTCGTGCAACGGCGGCTGCGAGCTGGATTCGCCGATGACTGGCCCAAACTCCGATCCAAACTGCGCAAGGTGGTGAAGGCATGATCCCCTCGCACGAGCACGCCGATCCCGGTGCCGTCTCTCGCAGCGACGCCGATGGCGGTCAGGAGGTTCGGCGCGGTGCTGGCCCCGCCCGAGGTCTGTTCATCGTCTTCGAGGGTGGTGACGGAGCCGGCAAGACCACCCAGGTCAATCTGCTGTGCACTGCGTTGCAGCAGCGCGGCCACGACGTCCTCACCACCCGTGAACCGGGAGACACCTGGTTGGGCGGGCAGATTCGGCACCTCGTGCTCAGCCCTGACTCCGGTGAGATCAGCCCCAAGGCAGAGGCCCTGCTCTACAACGCTGACAAGGCACAGCATCTTGCCGAGGTGGTTCGACCGGCCCTCGAACAGGGCAGGATCGTCGTCAGTGATCGATATGTCGATTCCACCATTGCCTACCAAGGAGCGGGTCGTGCCCTGAGCGTCGACGAGGTGGCGCGGTTGGCTGGGTGGGCGACCGATGGCCTGGTTCCCGATCTCACAGTGCTGCTCGACGTCGATCCGGTCACCGCAGCCGAACGTATGGACAACCGGGACCGTATGGAGTCCGCCGGCGATGAATTCCACCGACGAGTGCGGGACAACTTCCTGGAGTTGGCCCGTCGTGGCGGCGGCCGGTACCTGGTCGTCCCCGCACAGCTGACGGCTGAACAGATCGCCGCCCAGGTGCTCCAGCGGGTGTCACTGCTGGCTGGCAGGGACATCGAGGCCCCCGGTACGACGGATCGTGGCGGGGCGGATCGCCTCCGTCCGGAGGCAGCCGGGTCGTGTGAGGCAGGCGAGTCATGACTGCTGCCAGCCAGACGAGTCCTGGCACCGGATTGGCCCCGGCAAGTCGGTCGAATCCTGTCAGCCAGTCGAGTGAGCTGCTCACCGGGGTGTGGGCCGACCTCGTCGGTCAGGAGAACGCGGTGCGTGTGCTGCGCCGGGCCGTATCTGCCCAGCCACACGCCATGAGCCATGCCTGGCTGCTCACCGGACCGCCGGGATCCGGACGTTCCAACGCTGCCCGAGCCTTTGCCGCCGCCCTGGAGTGTGACGACGGCGGCTGTGGGCAGTGCAACTCCTGCCGTACCGTTCTGGCCGGGTCACACCCCGACGTGACGATGGTGCGTACCGAGACCTTGTCGATCACGGTCAAGGAGGTACGCGACCTCGTCGTCAAGGCAACGATGAGCCCCAGCCGTGGCAGACGTCAGGTCATCGTCGTCGAGGACGCCGATCGCGTCACCGAGCGTGGAGCCGACGCCCTGCTCAAGGCCATCGAGGAACCCGCCCCACGCACGGTGTGGATCCTGTGCGCACCCACCGCCGAGGACGTCATCATCACGATTCGTTCGCGGTGTCGACGACTGCATCTGGCCACCCCCCGCGATGCGGCGGTTGCCGACCTGTTGGTGCGCCGCGACGGCGCCGATCCCACCCTGGCTGCCTCGGCCGCCCGTGCCGCACAGGGGCACATCGGACGTGCACGAGCCCTGGCTCGCAACGAGGAGGCTCGCAACCGACGTGCCTGGATCCTCAGTCTGCCCACCGAACTGCACACGCTGGGTGACTGCTTGGAGGCAGCACGACGGTTGGACGAGGATGCCGATGCCGAGGTCAGCACTGTCACTGCCGAGCTCGACGCCAGGGAACGTGCCAAGCTGGAACGTGCTCTGGGACTTGACACCAAGGGGGCACGGGCCCGCAACGCTCAGGCAGCCATCAGGGATCTTGAGAGTGAGCAGAAGGCGCGCACGAAACGAATGCGACGTGACGCCCTGGACCGCGTCCTCACCGAGCTGACCACGTTCTATCGGGATGTTCTTGCCGTCCAGACCGCAGCGGTGCCTGTCGAGGACGAGGCTGCGCTGTCGGGTCCCAGGCTCGTCAATGCCGAGTTCAGTCGGCAGATCCATCAGATGGCCGAGTCGAGCAGCCCGGCGCAGACCGTGCACCGGATCGACGCGATCCTGGGCACCCGGAAGTCGCTGGAGTCCAATGTGGCCCCCCTGCTGGCCATGGAGACGATGCTCATCGCCATCAGCGGTGTGGACAAGACGCTGGGGGGTGGTGTCACTCGTCCCAGCAGCGCTGGACCTGCCCACAGCTGGCGGGCTCACCCGCACCGATCTGCCCCACACCGATCTGCAGGTCCGCAATGATCTGCAGGAAGTTCATCTGTCGCCCCGTGCGCGTGTCACTGTCGTTTGCGGTGGTCTCACCGTGGCACAGTGGCACAGTGCTCGACTGTACATGGCCAGATGTGCGCGAGCTGGATGTGCATGAGTCAGATTGTGCATTGGGAACTGGGACGTGATGCCCCGGTCCACCGACGAATTGTGAGGTGTTGACGTGAGCAAGGCAGTCAAGAGGCCGTCTGGTGACTCCTTTGACCCAGGCGCCGAGGAGACCCGCGTTCTTCCCGGTGGCCGCAACGAGCCTGATGTCGACGATTTCAACGAGACCATCGCCCTGCCCGACACCCGTGAGGCCGAATCGGGTCTGCGAGGTGACGCCGAGCAGACCGTGGCCACATCCGATGCCCCGACCTACGACCTGTACCGCGATGACCCGAACTCCGAGGAGACGCGGGTGATCTCTCCTGCCGGAGACGCGGGTGACATGGAACGCACCCTCGTGCGTCCACGTGGTGCTGGCGACTACCAGCAAGACGACGCCGACCACGATCGCACCGAGACCCTGGGCTCCTACACCAGGACCGATCCCGAAACCGCCTCCTACGCCGAGCAGCGGGCTCGGCGCCGTGCCGAGGCCGAGCGTCGGGCCAGTGAGCGTGCCGACCGAGAACGTGCCCTGGGCGCCGTACCGGCTACCGAGGAGCCGGACCCCGTCATCGAACCACTGCCCAAACGCACCACGGACAAGGCATTCGCCTCCATCGGCCTGTTCCTGTTCCGCCTGGTGCTCGCAGTCATCATGGGCGTGCATGCCTACCAGCACCTCACGAATCGTGATGCGACGCTCGACCTCATCGAGGCAGCGAATCTGCCACATGCCAGCTCCCTGGTGTGGGTGCTCGGCATTGGCGAGGTCCTCATCGCCGTGGCCCTGCTGCTGGGCTGGTTCACCCGATTCACCGGCCTGGCGTTGGCAGCCATCGGCGCCCTGTCCCTGATCTACGTCCACTGGGGACGGTTCAACCTCTTCTACGACATGGGATTCCGTGGTGAGCTCGAGCTGCTCATCACCACCTGCGGTCTGCTGCTGTTCTGCCTGGGCAGTGGCGGTTGGGCCATTGACGCCGGTCGACGCAAGGTACGGGATCGCAGGAAGGCCCTCAAGGGCTGACAGGCACCATGACACGAGTCATCGCGGTCGCCTTCCACGAGCATGGCCAGCTGCACCATCTGGCTGCCGATGGGGTGGACGTCCACCTGGGTGACTGGGTGCTGTACCCCACCGACGACGGCGACGAGGTGGCCCGATGCGTGTGGGGTCCCCAGGACGTCCGTCTCGACGAGCCACTGCCCACGTGCCCCGGGCTTGCCAGCCCCACCCAGATCGATGCCGCAGCCGCTGCCCGACAGCGTCGCAGTGAGGTGACCGAGCTCGTCAAGAAGCGCATTGCCGCACACGGTCTTGACATGCAGGTGCTGGCCGTCGATCTCGTCGAGGGTGACGCTCCCCATGTGGCGGTGTACTACCGCACTGCTCACCGGGTGGATTTCCGTGCGCTGGTACCGGACCTGGCCCGCACCCTGGCGAGTCGAGTGGATCTGCGGCAGGTCACCGGCCGCGACCCTGCACGTCTCGTCGGAGGAGTCGGGCTGTGTGGCCACCAGCTGTGCTGCAGCACGTTCCTCAACGAGGTGGAGCCGATCTCGATCCGGCTGGCGAACCAGCAGGGACACGGCTCCAACCCCATGGCCGTCACCGGGCTGTGCGGGCACCTCATGTGCTGCCTGCGTTACGAGAGCCCCTACTACGACGACTTCACCGCGACGGCCGAACAGATCGCCCAACAGGAGCAGGACCGCTCCGCAGACCAGCTGGGTTGTCCGCTGAGGCCGGTCTGCGGGAAAGCTGCCGGGAGACCTTGACGATGAGACGTGACGCCCGTCGAATCATCACAGTGATCTGTGCGTGCCTGTGCCTGGGACTGACTGCCTGCGGTGGTTCGTCGAACAACTCGCAGCCGCACACCACGGATGCTGCACGCACGCCATCGGTGGCCCCGTCCCCGACGCTGGGCCAGCCGGATCCACCAGTCGCGTCCTTCGACCCGAATCAGCACAAGGTCATTGATCACCACGGCAATCCCGATCGTCGGAAGTTGAATGTGCCGAGTTCCATGCCCCAGGGCATGAAACCTGCCAGCGGTCGGACGATGCACTCGTTCCTCACACAGCGCATCACCTGGAACCCGTGTGGCGACAAGTACTGTGCGAAGGTCGAGGTGCCACTGGACTGGGACCATCCCGAGGGGCCGACGATCACCCTGGCACTCAAGAAACATGCAGCCGACAAGGCACACGGCTCTGGCAAGGGGCATCGGTCTGGCAAAGGACAGGGGGCCACGCTCTTCCTCAACCCTGGCGGCCCCGGTGGATCGGGCCAGGAGATGCTCGACACCTTCGAGACTGACCAGTTCGCCGACTACGACGTCATCGGATGGGACCCTCGTGGCACGGGGGAGTCCACTCCGGTGCGGTGCGGCACCGACGCCCAGACCGACGCCTTCCACGCCCTGGATTTCACCCCACACAGTCCGGCCGAGTGGAATGCGCTCACCTTTGGCGCCAAAACCTTCGCCCAGCAGTGCCGGCAGGCTTCCGGGGCCCTGCTCGACCACGTTTCGTCCATCGACTCGGCCCGTGACCTCGACTACCTGCGACATCTGGTGGGCGATGGGAAACTCACCTATCTGGGTGTCTCCTACGGGACGTACTTGGGAGCGATGTACGCCGAGTTGTACCCGCAACGAGTCGGGCGCATGGTGCTCGACTCGGCCGTCAACATCACGACCAAGGAACCACCGAGTCAGCAGGAGGTCTTCGACAAGTCGTTCCACGAGTTCGCCACGTGGTGTGCTCAGCCGCGGTCACATTGTCCGCTCAAGGGCACTCCCGACCAGATCGTCGACCAGACCAAGGGTTTTCTCGATCACCTGGGAAGCAGGCGTCTCACGGTGCGTACCGTGAACAAACAGGCCAAGCTGTCGGAGACCGACGCCGCAACGGGCATCGCACTGTTCCTCTACCTGGGCAGGCAGGGCTACCAGCAGCTGGCCGGGGCGCTCAGCGCTGCCCTCAACGACCATGACGGCAGCCAGCTGTATGCAGCCGCAGGCTACATGTACGGCCGAGACCCCATGAGCGGCAAGTATGACCCAACGGCCTACGCCTTTCCGGCGATCTCCTGCCTGGACACCGGTGACGACGGGATGAGTGAGGTACGGCAGGACTGGGACGAGGCCAGGAGGAAGGCCCCGCTGCTGGGTGAGGCGATGGGAGCCGATCCGGTGTGCGCGGTGTGGAGCGCGACCCCAGTACCCCAGCTCAAACTGACGGCCCATGCCGCGGCGCCGATCGTCGTCCTGGGGGTCACCGGGGACCCGGCAACTCCCTACCAGCAGGCCCAGTGGATGGCGCAGCAGCTGGAGTCCGCCGTCCTGGTGACGTGGAAGGGATCGGGCCACTCGGCGTGGAGCCTGGGCAACCAGTGCCTCAAGGACTCAGTCACCAGGTACATCAATGACGGCACGGTCCCCAAGGACGGAAAGATCTGCTGACGACCGGGTGTGAGCTGCGATCAGTCCTGGGCCACTGGATCCGCGCCGTGTCAAGCCACTGAGCGCTGATCTGTTCTGCGACCTCGCCTGGGTCACTGGGTCCGTGCCGCTGTCGTCACTTTTGGTGGTACTGGCTACCGTGGTAGACGCGCGTGGCGCCCGCCACGTGAGGCTGTCAGGACAGCTCGAAGCTCGGTGAGCCGGATTGTGTGCCCCACGGATACGGGGTCAGGGTCCAGCTCACGACGCATCGGGCTCACGGGTTGGCGATCGGAGATGAGGCCATGACACGGGTGCGGATTGTCAGAGCGACGATTGCGCTGTCTCTGGCGCTTGCCATCCTGGTCCTGGAGTGGGTGTGGCGGCATCGTACGTACGAGGACCTCGAACAGCGGGACGGCAAGTGCGTGGTCGTCGGTGAGACCGTCAACAATGGACGGGTGCCAGTCGTGCCGTGTCAGGAGGAGGGTGCCCGTACGGTGCGGGCGGTCGTGGGACCCAACGGGGATTGTCCCGACGGCACCGAACGCGTTCGGGTGCGTACCGAGCTCAGCCATGACACCGGTTACGTCGGTACGTTGTGCCTGGAACACGGGTGAGAATCCCCGAGGCAGAGCACGCGGTGACCAGCTGGGAATGATCCGACAGCCCGGGCCGTGCAGACCCGGGCGCGGTTCCCCAACGGTACTGGCGATACCGGCAGCCAGATGATCGCCGATCAGGGCATGGGTTCGGTGTCGACCACGGTGTCGTGCAGCAGGTCCAGTGGCAGGCTTCCCAGGGCCAGGGCGCGAGTGTGGAAGTCCTTGAGGCTGAAGCCGTCGGGATTCTTGGCGCGGCAGTCCGCACGCGTCTGCAGCCAGGTGCGCTCACCGATCTTGTAGGCCGGGGCCTGGCCGGGCCAACCGAAGTACCGGTTCAATTCGAAGCGTGCTGTCGCCTCGTCCATGGAGGCGTGGTTGTTGAAGAACCTCCAGGCCTTGTCCCAGGTCCATTCACCACCGCCGACCTCGGCAGGGGCCTCGAACTGGCAGTGCAGGCCGATGTCGAGCACGACGCGAGCTGCACGCAGGGACTGCCCGTCCAGCAGCCCCATGAAGTAGCCCGGATCGTCCATGTACCCCAGATCGGCCATGAGCCACTCGGCGTACAGTGCCCACCCCTCGATAGGACCGGACTGGCCGGCAAACCGCCGCCACGAGTTGAGAGTGTCCTTCTGGGCGATGGCTGAGGAGATCTGCAGGTGATGGCCCGGCACCCCCTCGTGGTACACGGTCGTGAGCTCCCGCCACGTCGTGAAATCGGTGACTCCCTCGGGCACCGCCCACCACATTCGGCCCGGACGGGAGAAGTCGTCGGACGGTCCGGTGTAGTAGACGCCGCCGTCATGGGTGGGGGCGATCATGCCCTCCACGCGACGGGCTGGTTCGGGAATGTTGACATGGGTGTCGCCGAGGTTCGCCATGGCCTCGTCGGCCTTGGACTGCATCCACTCGCGCAGGGCGTCGGTGCCGTGGATCTGGTAGGCGGGGTCGGCGTCCAGAACGGCCATGGCCTCGGCGACGCTGGCCCCGGGCCTGATGCGCTCGGCCGTCTGGTGCTGCAGCTCGACGATGCGAGCGAGCTCCTGCTTGCCCCATTCGTAGGTCTCGGCGAGGTCGATCGCCGATCCCAGGAAGGCACGTGAGGCGAGTTGATACCGGTCAATGCCCACGGCGTCCTGGTCGGTGGCAAGCTCGGCGATTTCACCTGCCAGGATTTCGCTGGCCCCACCGAAGGCTTCCTTGGCCACTGTGATGCCGTCAGCCAGCTCATCCTTGATGTCGGTGGACAGCTCTGCGTGGTCGGTCGTGGCGTTGGCCAGGTAGTTGTCGAAGAACCCACCGCCAGCCACCCAGGAGCGGGTCTGTTCGACCAGGAGATCCACCTGACGGCGTGCTGGGGCCACGCCGGCCCGAGCCGAGGCGCGCTGAGACTCCAACCAGCCGTTCACCGCATCGGGCACCGCATGCAGACGCCGAGCGATGGTGTGCCACTGCTGCGGGGTGTCGGTGGGCATGGCGTCGTAGACACGGCGAATTGCGTGCAGACCGGATTCGATGCCGTTGAGGCTCAACAGGTCGTAACCGTGGTCGTGGGTCTCGATCTCCAGCCCCAGCAGCGAGCGCATCGCAGCGATGGTGACGCGGTCGACCTCGTCGGTGGGGGTCGCCCGGTCCAGCTCATCCAAGGCACCGGCCGCCAACTGGCAGGTGTGTTCCAGGCCGGCGGGGGAGAAGTCGTCGTACTCGTCCTGGCGCACGTCGGCACCCAGGTCGGTCGCCAGGGTGGGGCTGGCCTCCACCAGTCGATCCCAGTAGCGATTGGCGACGACGTCGACCTCGGAGTTGGGGTGGTTGGCGCTGTCCCGCGCTGAATCAACGGTCATGCCCCGACGATACCGGGATGGACTGCCGGGTAGGAGTGTTTGCGGGCTGGATGCCTTGCCATCGTGGGGATGCTGTGAGGGGTGGGGCACCCTCCCATGGGGCACGACGTTCGACCTTGGACTGGACGTACTGGGCTGCCGTGGCACTCTCGTTTGCATGGGCCACGGACCTGTGCCGCCGTTGTTTTCGCGTTTGACGCCAACGTCGGTATAGTTTGACCGGTCCGACTCGTCTCGGGCAGGCCGTCGTAGCTCAGATGGTAGAGCGACGCTCTCGTAAAGCGTAGGTCACGGGTTCGATTCCCGTCGACGGCTCCATACCTTTACTCGCTCGTGTTCCACCTCAGAGTCGTCGGGTGCACAGATCTGTCGCCAGCACAGTTCCATCTTCAATGTCCTTCGATCCTGCGGTCGTTCCATGATGCTTTTTCGAGAGGTACCCATCCCAGGGTTCCGGTGCGCAGCGGCTATCGATAAACTTGCATGACAGCCGAGTCCGCGTCCACGCGCGTCCGACACCTTCGGGTCATGAGGAGAGCCATGTACGACACCATCATCGTTGGAGCTGGCCTTGCCGGGCTGCAAGCCGCCACCACCTTGTCCGCGGCGGGCAAGGACATCGTCGTCCTGGAAGCTCGCGACCGAGTCGGTGGCCGGGTCGAGAACATTGCCCTCAAGGATGGCCGCATCGTCGAAATGGGTGGCCAGTGGGTCTCACCCGGGCACGAGAGGATGCATGCCCTCATCGATGCCCAGGGGCTCCAAACCGTGGAACCGGGCGGCGGGGACATGGTGCTGCGTCTGGGGGGCAAGGCCAAGAAGATTCATGTCGAACAGCCTGCTGCCCAGGACGACCTCAGCCCATTCGAGTTCTCCGATCTGGGTCAGGCGCTGCTCCGACTGCGCCGGTTGGCTCGCAAGGTGACCGACAATCCCACCTGGGCTGCTGCGAATGATCGGTGGCTCGGGCAGAGCCTCCAGCAGTGGCAGGACGTCAATCTGCGTACCGAGGGTGGCCGTAGGTACTTTGCCCGGCTGGTCGAGAAGGCCTTGGGGATCCACCCCGAGATCACCACCTTGGAGGACGCCCTGCAGCGGGTGAGTACTGGCGTCGATCTCGAGTCCTACGTCGTCACCAGCGGTGGGGTACGCCAGGCCCGAGTCGTGGGTGGGTTGGCGCAACTGACCGATGAGATGGCTCGTGACCTCGGTGATCGTATTCGTCTCTCCACCCCAGTGACGCGGGTGGAACACGCCGAGGGGCATGTCATCGTCACCTGCGAAGGGGGCGACCGATTCGAGGGCAGCTCGCTCGTTCTCACCACCCCGCCCCGGTTGCTCAAGACGATTGACTTCGAGCCCGACCTTCCGGCCGAACGCTACGACATGGCCGACAAGATCCCGGCCGGCAACGTCATCAAGGCGTTTCTGGTCTACGACGAGCCGTGGTGGCGGGATCGCGGGCTCTCTGGACAGATGAGTTGGAACGAGGGTGCCATGCGCATCACCTTCGACACCTCTGACGATGAGCATCACGGCATCCTGCTGGGCTTCTTCGAGGGTGGGGAAGCCTCCGGATACGGAAAATTGTCGGTGTCGCTGCGGCAACGGATCTTCGAGGAGGCCATCGAGAGGGCCTTCGGCCCAGCACCGCGAAAGCCAGTCGACTACGTCGATCGGGACTGGCTGGCCGAGAAGTACACCCAGGGCTGCCATGCCGCCCACTTCGCGCCCGGATTGTGGACTGCAGCAGGCCCTGTCATTGGCCAACCACTGGGGTCCATGTACTTCGCTGGTGCCGAGTACGCGTCCACCTTCAATGGCTACATGGAAGGTGCAGTGCGTAGTGCCGATGCTGCAACATCAGCCATTCTCGACGTGGCCAAGTCGTCGGAACACTGATTCTGCGGTATCACATATCCTTGGTGACGCCCGGCGACGCAAGGGTCAGCGCCGGGAAGGCTACGGAGGTGTGAATGTTCTGTGCGCGGTGCGGGTCTGCAGTACAGGCCCGGGACACGACGTGCCCAAGGTGCAACCTTGATCTTCGTCTGCCCGGCGCAATACGTATGACGGATCCATCCCTGGAGCGTTCCCTGCACGGCGGTGCGGACGGCGTCCGTCCGGTCAAGGACGAGTCGTCCCACTTCGACGCCGACGCCACGGTCGAGATGGATCGCAGAGCCATCAACCGCCCCCTGGCTGCGAGAGGAAACTCCGACACGTCCGCACAGCTGGGCAGTCGCTCCCCGAGGCGCGACACGTCCCAGTTCGACGATGCTGCCCGGACAGACACCGCCCAAGGGGACGACAAGACACGACCCACCTCGGGCGACTCCGCTGGCCAAGCTGGTTCCGATGATCGATCGTGGCCGGCATCCTCCGCCTCCAGGAACGACGTCGACCCTGCCCCCGATCTCAGTGAGACCACCTCTCGTGTTCTTCGCGAGCCGGTGTCCTCCGGGGACGAGACCCGAGTGCTCACCCCCACCACACCCCCCGCCTCGGCGCCCAATGTCCCCACGCAGCGTATTCCGGATCTTCCCAACGACTGGTTCCGTGACCCGGAGGCAGAACACAGCGCGGCGTTCGCCACCCAGAAGTCCGATCCGGTGCGCTTCACCCCTCCCGCCGACGAGTCCACGACGCAGGACCAGGTTGACGATGCCGAGGAACAGCACCGGCTCTCCGCCCCCGCCATCGCTGCCATTGTTCTGGCGAGTGCAGTCCTGCTGCTCATCGTCGTCGTGTGGGCCTTGCTGCGTTCCGGGCCAGACATCGGCACCCCGACCTCGAACGCGCCTGCTGCCGCGTCCTCGCCCGCACCGACCTCCAGCCCATCGGCCACTGCTTCTGCGAGCTCCGCTGCCTCTGCGAGCCCCAGTGCCGAGGAATCGAGCGCCGAGGAATCGAGCAGTTCTCCCTCCCCGGCGCCCACGCAGGAGTCCAGCACACCCACGACGTCGGCCACCCCGAGCCCCACTCCCAGCGGCTCCAGCGTCCCCGAGACGGCGCGTCAGTGCGATGACTCGGTCTGGGGCGATGGCAGCGCCTCCTGCCAGCTGGCCCGTGCCGCTGCCTCCCAGCTCCCGTCGCACTCGCACGGAACGGTCCACATGACGGTGTTCAGCCCCGCCTCGAACCGCAGTTATGACCTCACCTGCACCGGCGACGAGCTCGTCACGTGCACCGGTGGGCGCACCATCGCCGTCTACGTGCAGCGTTGAGCCATCGGGATCTGGAATCGGCGGGGTGAGGTGATGAGCCTCACATCGGCGGTTCCCACACCCCGCGCAGTGACGTGTTGGTCGCGAACTCCTCGGAGATCTCGCGCCACGGCCCGTCCACCGCGATCTCGGTGAGGGTTGCCGGCGGGTAGTGACACAGCATGGACTGCCCCTGGCTGTCCGTCGGGTCTGCGGACAGCTGTGCTGCCAGCTGCGGGATTGCCGGGGAGTGTGCGATGACGAGCAAGGTGTTCACCTCGTCATCCAACGACTCGGAGATTCGCTGCCGCATGGTGGGCACCGTGCAGCCGTACAGCACACGCATGGTCTCCACGCGACAGTCCACCTCCAGCTCCTCGAAGGTCTGCTGGGTGCGTCGGGCGCTGGAGACCATGGCGAGATCGATCCTGCGATCGGCAAGTTGGAGCCCCATCTCGTGGGCCTGACGCCGACCATAGGCCGTGAGAGGACGGTCGTGATCGGTGGCTGCCATCGGAGCGGCCTGGGCATGGCGCATCAGCAAGAGGGTGTGCATGAGATCATTGTGGCACCCCTGCCGACCAGCCACATGGGCTGTTCGAGACACGGCACGAAGGACCGGCACTCACCCGGCTGGTGTCAGTGATCGTGTGGCGGGTGCCTCCCAGCAGTCGCTGTGCCGGTCGAGCCGGCACGTGCCCGTGGCGCAGCACCATTCGGGGCAGGAGTCGTGCGGGCAGGATCCTGGGGCGTCAGGCCGTGATCTTGGCGGCTACTGCCACGTCGCGATGAATCGACGAGTCGACCCGGTGGTCCAGCCCTCGGTGCAGATCGTCGTCCAGCGGCTGTAGCCCAGCGTCGGCCATCATGGCGAGCAGATCCTCCCGTGCCAGGCCGAACGTGTTCCACGAGATCCCCATGGCCCCGCCGGAGCGCAGCTGGCTGGCCCACACACTGATCGACTCGCTGAGCAGCTGGGCGGGTGAGCGGTTCCGACCCGAGGAGCGTCCGTCACGGCCACCGTGCCGCTTGTCGGCGGTGGTCCCCTTCCCACCGCCCTTGGCATCCGGTCCCTTCGCGGCAGGACGGGACGTCGCTGCGTGCACCACTCCGTAGGGGGCGTCAACGACGACGGCGTCGAACTTTCTGCGCCCCCAGAGCTTGGCGCTGTCGCGGGTGTCCCCGGTGAACACGCCCATCTCCAGTGGTTCGGAACTGGGCAGGCGCAGTTCGGCCTCGTACTTCTTTCCCAATACCCGACCGTCCCGACGCACGGGGTGGGTTCGTGAGGTGTGTTTGAGACGCTTGTGACGCAGCCACGTCGTCATGTGGGCGGCCAGTGCCTCGACGGCCTTGACGTCCAGCTCCACCCCGTAACCGTTGTGCCCGGCCAGCCAGGCCTCCTGCAGGGTGGTGCCGCGCCCGGCCATCGGATCGAGGATCGCCAGCCGCGCCCCCTGGTCACGCCGTGCTGCGGCCGCCCCGGAGAGTCCGGCCAGGGTGACGTTGAGCAGCAGTCGGGTGAACTGTTCGTTGGTCTTGCCGCGGTACTTGGGGATCGTCACCAGATCCTCATCCAGCACATGGGTGGTGGGAAGCTCGATGGGACGCAGCAGCTCGCCCTGCCGCTGGAAGGCCGCCAGGGTGGCCGATGCTCGTGAGACGGCCCGCAGGATGGCCGGGTCCAGTGGTTGCTCGGCGTCGTCGATCTCCAGTGCGATGTACTCCACCCCGGCGAGCACGATCGGTTCGGCGCCACGCACCTGTGGACAGCACAGTGCCATCTCGGCTGCCGCCAGACGCGGAGCCTGATTGGCGTAGACGTGGTTGGCGGACGGGGCTACCAGGACCAAGCAGGATTGCACGGACGAATTGTGTCACGAGTAGCATTCAACTGCGAGTGTGCTGGTTCTCGTCCTGGTCGGGGCCTTCCCGGCCCCCTATTGTCCCACGCCATCCCCCGCCGTCCTACGTCCAGTGTCAGGAGCTGCGTCATGACCGTCCCCGCCGATTCAGTAGGCGATGTCGCGAAGGTTGCTGCGGGCCCCGTCGCTCCCCGAACCGTCGAGATGCATCGGCAATGGCGGTACCTGCTGCTCGTCTTCCTCGGGGGATGTCTGGGGACGCTTGCCCGGTGGGGGGTCGGCGCTGCCATCGGTGACGCAGGGGACTGGCCGATGGGCACGTTCACGGTCAACCTCGTGGGATGCCTGGCCCTGGGATGGCTGCTGGAAGGACTTGCGCGGTCCGGGCCCGATGAGGGATGGCGGCGGCTCGTGCGACTGTGCCTGGGCACCGGATTCTGCGGTTCCTTCACCACCTACTCCAGTCTGGCGACCGAGACAGTTCTGCTGGGACGCGACCGTCCCGTTCTGGCAGCGAGCTACCTTGCCGTGAGCGTCGTCGCAGGTGTGCTGGCGGCATGGGTCGGCGTCCACATGGCGGCTCGGACCGTGGGGACGGCGTCCCGCCATGAGGCATCAGCTCGCGGACGACATCGCGCTTCGACGCGCCCCGATGAGTCCTCGAGTCACCTGCCTGCTCACTCCACGCCGAGCCGACACTCACAGGACGAGTCGAATGAGGGTCCGAACGGGGCTCGTGACCAGCATCCTCTGCGAGGGGGTCAGCGGTGACGATCGTGCTCATGACTGTTCTGGGTGGTCTTGGTGCCATGTGCCGGTTTGCCTTGGACGGCTGGATTCGGGGCCTGGCCAGGACGCTGATGCCGTGGGCGACGTGGGTGGTCAACCTGCTCGGCTCGGTCGTCCTGGGAGCGTTGACGGCAGGCGTCGTCAACGGGGCGAACCCCGATCTCAAGGTGATTCTCGGTACCGGGTTCCTCGGCGGATTCACCACGTTCTCCACTGCCAGTGTGGAGACGGTGCGGCTGCTGTCCGGACGTCATGTGTGGGCTGGACTGCTCAATGCCGTGGGCATGGCCCTGACGTGCCTCGCCGTGGCCGCCGGTGGGTACGCCCTCATCAGGTGAGCGGGTACACCCTCTTGAGGTGAGCCTCCGAGGCGTGGTACGTGGGGGAGTCACCTCACCTGGGCCGTGCCCACCCATCTCACGGTGGACCCACCAGCCAGGTTCTGGTGCCAGTGGTCACCTTCTGGTCAGGGTGCCCATCGCCACCGCCCTCACGGAGCGTCGCCGAGAACGACAGCGATGGGGTGGCCGGTGCACGATGAGGTGGCTGGCGCAGGCGTGCTGGGCAGTGGACATGCAGGCAGGAGAGCTGGTGGTGAGACTGCCACCAACTCCCCTCATTGCCCCGTGGGATCAGGCTGCTGCACGGGGCTCAAGCTGTGCCGCATGAGGTCACAGGCCACCGTATTGGGCTCAGGCTGCCGTGGGGGAACTCAGGCCAGGTTCACGTTGTGATGCTCGTACGGTGTGCCCTTGGCACGCTCGGTCGATGCCTTGATCTCGGCCTCGGCCTCCGCCCGATCGGTCCACGTGGCGCCCTCCACCGATTTTCCGGGTTCCAGGTCCTTGTAGACGGTGAAGAAGTGCTCGATCTCCATGAGGGTGAGGTTCGACACGTCGTCGATGTCGATGAGGCCGTCCCGGCGACGATCCGCGGCCGGTACGCACAACACCTTGTCGTCACCGCCATTCTCGTCCTGCATCTGGAACATTGCCAGGGCACGGCACTCGATGAGGCAGCCGGGGAAGGTCGGCTCGGGCAGCAGCACCAGGGCATCGAGTGGATCACCGTCCTCACCCAGGGTTCCCTCGATGAATCCATAGTCGTAGGGGTACTGGGTGGAGGTGAACAAGGTACGATCCAAACGAATCCGACCGGTTTCGTGATCCATCTCGTACTTGTTCTTGGTGCCGCGGGGGATCTCGATCGTCACGTCGAAGGTCATGGCATCGGGCATGCCAGACGTGAAGATGTTCATGAAATCGTCGGTCACAGTCGACCCTCTCTTGTCTCAGACGTGCGAACTGGCGCACACTGTATTGCAGTTTTCAGGAGGCTCTACGTGACACACACACGTCAACGACGGCGCGCAGGCCAACCCCTGAAGTTGTTGGTGTTGCTGGTTGCCGTAGCACTGACAGGCTCAGGAACCGCTACCTGCGCACATTCTATGCCCGTCCCGAATCAATTGCCCACCGAGGACACACGGGGTGCCTCTCGGCACCTCCCATCGGGTGCCGTTGCCGTCCCGGCAGATGGGACGAAAGACTCGGAGGAGGCCACCGGAACCGCCCAGAAGCCCAGAATCACTCAGAAGCACGGCGTCATTGACGCAGCCCCCGTCGAGAAGGCTGACGGGCACACCGACACTGCTGCCCTGGCCAAGCGATTCACCGCCATCAAGGGAAAGCCGGGGCACACGGCAGCAGCCGTCGTCGATCCTGCCAGCGGCAAGGAGCTCTATGCCGCCGGTGACGACACCCTGCTCATGCCAGCCTCCAACCTCAAGGTCGTCACCATGGCGAGCATGCTCAGCGTGCGCGACGCCGGCACGCGATTCACCACCACCGTCGTCAGCCCGGCCCCCGGAAAGATCGTCCTGGTGGGTGGGGGAGACCCCTACCTCAAGCGCTCCCCGGGTGAGAATGGCGGCCCCTGGGCCTCCACCGAGCGGCTTGCCAGACGTACCGCGGCGGCGCTGAGGAAGGCCGGGACGACGTCGGTGACGCTCTCCTACGACGACTCCCTGTTCAGGGGAGCCACCTGGCACCCGTCCTGGCCCAAGGACTACGCCGACCAGGTGACGACGATCACGTCACTGTGGGTGGACGAAGGAGTGGACCCGGCCACCGGTGTGCGCGTCGGCAACCCGGCCGACCAGGCTGCGACGACGTTCGCCGACCAACTCAAGGCCAATGGCATCAAGGTCACCGGCAAACCAGCTCGCACCAAGGGCAGCGGTGCGAAGATCGCCGAGGTGCGCTCGGCCCCGCTGGAGGAGATCATCAACCGTGCCCTGCTGCACTCCGACAACTCCGCCACCGAGGTCATGGGCCGCCAGCTGGCCCTGGCAACGGGTGGCAAACCCGATCCTGCCGGGGTGCGGGCGGCCCTGCAGGCCAAGCTCAAGGAATTCGGTGCCTGGCAGGACGGTGCCGTCATCGACGACGCCAGCGGCCTGAGCCGCTCCAACCGGGTGAGTCCCAGGATGCTGGCCACGGTGTGGACGAAGGTGCTCGCCACGCCAGCCATGCAGCCCATGCTCGACGGTGTGCCGATCTCCGGGGTCACCGGTGGGCTGTCGTACCGCTACGACCAGCCGGAGACGAAACCCGCCCGTGGCCTCGTGCACGCCAAGACCGGCACACTCACCGGGGTGGCGTCCCTGTCGGGTTGGGTGCGTACTCCCGATGGTCGCGTCCTGGTGGAGGGGCTCATCGTCAACGATGCCCCCGTCGACCAGGGGCAGGTCTGGGTCGACCATGCCTCGGCAGCCGTCTCCCACGGGTGAGCATGGCACGCAAGGCACTCGGCCCGGCAAGTCTGCAGGTGGCCCAGGCGTTGCGGGACGCTCTCACCGGCGTGCCGGAGGCCACGGTCGGCTGCTCGGGTGGGCCGGACTCCCTGGCGCTGGCACTTGGCGCAGCCTGGGCCGGGCAACGTACGGGCACCTCGGTGCGGGCGGTGATCGTCGACCATCAGCTGCAGGACGGCTCACACGAGGTCTCCCGGCAGGCTCGCGCCCAACTTGCCGGTCACGACGTGCCAGCCGTCATCGTGAAGGTGCACGTCGACCCCGGTGATCCGAACGGCCCGGAGGCTGCTGCCCGTGCTGCCCGGCGAGCCGCCCTGCTGCAGCATGCCGGTGGTGGCCCCGTGCTGCTTGGCCACACCCTTGACGACCAGGCCGAGACAGTGCTGCTCGGGCTGGCCAGAGGATCGGGGGCCAGGTCGTTGTCGGGAATGCGTCCCAGATCTGGCCGGTTCTGGCATCCACTGCTCGGGGTGCGTCGTGCCACGACCGTGCAGGCCTGCCGCGAGTGGCAGGTGGCGCCCTGGCACGACCCCCAGAATGCCGACCCGAGCTTCCTGCGCTCCCGGGTGCGCACCGAACTCATGGGGCAACTCACCCAGGTGCTGGGGGAGGGGGCGATCGTCAATCTCGCTCGCAGCGCCGAGCTGCTCGCCTCCGACGACGAGGCCCTGAACAACGTGGTGACATGGTGGTTTGCCGGCGGCGGAACCTCTCACGAGCAGCAGTCGCACGTGGAGCAGTTCCCACCGGGGGCATCCATTGAGGCGAACCTTCCCGTGTCGAAGCTCCACGCGTTGCCAGATGGGTTGGCAGGCCGCGTCGTCAAGGCGTGGTTGGAGCATCGTGACGTGCACCCGTTGCGGGTGCACGTGCAGGCAGTGCTTGGCCTGGTGGATGGCCCGGGAGGCGCGCGAGTGGACCTTCCCGGCGGAGCCGTGCGCAAGGAACATGGTGAGCTGGTCTGGCGGGCGAGCTCGTGAGGACGCCGCGAGAACGATAAGGTGATCCCGTGCGCGCAGCAGACTTGGGTTCAGACATCAAGGAAGTCCTCTACACCGAGGAGCAGGTGCATCAGCGAGTGGTCGAACTGGCCGCCCAGATCGATGCCGACTACCAGGACCGCGAGGTCGTCCTCGTCGGGGTGCTCAACGGTGCCGTCATGACGTTGGCAGACCTGTGCCGGTCCATGAACAGTCACATGACGATGGACTGGATGGCAGTGTCCTCCTACGGGGTGGGCACCACCTCCAGCGGTGTCGTGCGTATCCTCAAGGATCTTTCCGGGTCCATCGAGGGCAAGGACGTCCTCATCGTCGAGGACATCATCGACACCGGACTGACGCTGAGCTATCTGCTGCAGAACCTCAGCTCCCGTGATCCCAATTCGCTTGAGGTCATGGCGATGTTCCGCAAGCCGCCCGCCCTCACCTCGTCGGTGGACGTCAAGTACGTCGGCTTCGACATTCCCAACGAGTTCGTCGTCGGGTACGGATTGGACTACGCCGGCCACTACCGCAATCTCACCGACGTCGCCACCCTGGCCCCGCACGTCTACTCCTGATTCCGCGTCACCCTCTGGACCGCCGGCGGACTCACACTGTGGTCCGGTTTGGCTGCGCTGGTATCGTGGCCGGGCGTATTCTCTCCGATACCTGTAGGTGCTCATGAAAAGTTCGCATCGTTTCCTGCGCAGCCCGGTGCCCTGGGTCCTGCTGACGATCGTGGCGGTCATCGTCGTGTCGCAATTGGTGGGGTCCCAACACAGTTACGAGGAGATCCCGACCTCGCAGGCCGTGAGCATGATCAACGGCAACACCAAGCTCAAGCAGGTCACCCTGACCGACGGCGACCAGATCATCAGGATCACCGACAAGAACGACAAGCAGTATCGCTCCTACTGGGTCGGTGACCAGAGCCAGGAGCTCATCAAGAAGCTCGACGAGCGCGTCGCGGACAAGACGGTCGACGAGTGGAAGGGTGAGAATCCCGGTCCGAGCGTGTGGAAGTCACTGCTCATCAACGTCGTACCGTTCCTCATCATCCTTGCCCTCTTCATCTGGATGATCAACGCTGCCCAGGGCATGGGTGGTCGCGGCGGCGTCATGGGATTCGGCAAGTCGAAGGCCAAGGTGGGTGCCAAGGACACCCCCAAGACGACTTTTGCCGATGTTGCCGGCTGTCAGGAGGCCATCGAGGAGCTGCAGGAGATCCGCGAGTTCCTCGCCGAGTCCGACAAGTTCCGCAGGGTTGGCGCCAAGGTGCCCAAGGGCGTGTTGCTCTATGGCCCACCCGGTACCGGCAAGACCTTGCTGGCAAGGGCAGTTGCCGGTGAGGCCGGGGTGCCGTTCTTCTCCATCTCCGGCTCGGACTTCGTCGAGATGTTCGTCGGCGTGGGAGCCTCGCGCGTGCGAGACCTCTTCGAGCAGGCCAAGGAGGCCTCACCGGCCATCATCTTCATCGACGAGATCGACGCGGTGGGACGCCACCGTGGTGCCGGCATGGGCGGTGGCCACGACGAGCGTGAGCAGACCCTCAACCAGCTGCTCGTCGAGATGGACGGATTCGACGTCAACACCAACGTCATCCTCATTGCCGCCACCAACCGGCCCGATGTCCTCGACCCGGCCCTGTTGCGTCCGGGGCGGTTCGATCGTCAGATCGCCGTGGAGGCCCCCGACATGGAGGGTCGTCTCAAGATCCTGCAGGTGCATGCCAAGGGCAAGCCGATGGCCAATGACGTCGACCTCACCTCGATCGCTCGCCGTACCCCGGGAATGACGGGTGCCGATCTGGCCAATGTGCTCAACGAGGCCGCCCTGCTCACCGCCCGGGAGAACCTGCCGGTGATCGGCAATGCCGAGCTCGACGAGGCCATCGATCGCGTCATCGCCGGTCCGCAGAAGAAGACGCGGATCATGAACGAGCACGAACGTCTCGTCACCGCCTATCACGAGGGCGGGCACGCCTTGGTCGCTGCCGCGATGCCGGGTACCGATCCGGTGCAGAAGATCACCATCCTGCCGCGCGGACGTGCCTTGGGCTACACGATGGTCATGCCCGATGCCGACAAGTACTCCCAGACTCGTGGTGAGCTGCTCGACTCCATGGCCTACATGATGGGCGGACGAGCAGCGGAGGAGCTCATCTTCCACGACCCGTCGACCGGTGCCTCCAACGACATCGAGAAGGCCACCAAGGTGGCTCGTGCCATGGTGACCCAGTACGGTCTGTCGGCCGCGATCGGCACCGTCCAGCTGGGCTCGGGGGATTCCGAGCCGTTCCTGGGCATGACGGCCGGTCAGCAACGTGACTACTCCGATGTCACCGCCAAGATCGTCGACGACGAGGTGCGAGAGCTGCTGGAGAACGCCCATCAGGAGGCCTTCGACTGCCTCATCGCCAACCGTGAGGTGCTCGACGAACTGGTGCGTCAGCTGTTCCGCAAGGAGACGTTGGGCAAGCAGGAGGTCGAGGAGATCTTCAAACCGCTCAAGAGGTGGCCCGAGCGTGGGGCGTTCACCGGATCGGACCGGCGCATTCCCTCCGACCAGCCTCCCGTCACCCCGCCCGCCGTCGAGGGAGTCGACGACGACGCCCCGGTGACGTCGGGGCCGCGACACAGCGAACTGCCTCCCAACCCCGGCCCGCACAGTCCGACATCCCCCGGATCGGCTCCGCAGCCCCCCAGTGGGCAGGAGGATCCAAGTGGTTGGGAACCACCGCACGACTGGCGCCCCCCGTCCTGGGGCGGCCCAGAGGAGACGCCGGGGAACACCACCCCCTGAGCGCTGAGTGGCGTCTTCCCTCGTCGGTGACCCCACCAGTGGATCGTCCTGACACCACTCCGGACGGTGAGTGGTGCCAAGGGGTTGGGAACCGTGTTGGTCACCGTGCCCACCGACTTGCGGACGGTGAGTGGGGCCAGGGCCCTCGTGGCGGGAGTGGTGACGTGCGCATGCACGTGCGCCTGCCCCTAGGTGCGGTGCCTGCTCCAGCCATGGGCGATCCTCCGGTGCGCGCCTGGTCGGTGGCCTAGGATTGATCGGGTGAGCGAGTCCACTCCAGAGTTCTGTGTCGATGTCGTCCGGGCCCAGGCTGCAGTGCGTGAGTTCCTGCTGGCCATCGGTGAGGATCCGGATCGAGACGGGTTGCGCGAGACCCCGGCCCGGGTGGCGAAGGCGGCTGGCGAACTGTTCAGCGGGATGGGCCAGGACCCCGCCGAGATCCTGGCCACCACCTTCGACATGTCGCATGACGAGATGGTGCTCGTGCGCGACATCGAGGTGCACTCGTTCTGCGAGCACCATCTGCTGCCCTTCATCGGTGTGGCACACGTGGCCTACATCCCCGCTCGAAACGGCCGGGTCACCGGGTTGAGCAAGATCGCCCGGCTGGTCGACGCCTACGCCCGCCGTCCACAGGTGCAGGAGCGGCTCACCACCCAGGTGGCCGATGCCATGATGGCGTGCCTGGACGCCCGTGGGGTGATGGCCGTCGTTGAGTGCGAGCACATGTGCATGACGCTGCGCGGCATCCGCAAGTCAGGTGCCCGGACGATCACCTCTGCGGTGCGCGGGATCATGAAGGACCCAGCCACTCGGGCCGAGGCGATGGGACTCATCACCGCCGGACGTTGACTCTGCGATGGATCGGCACACCCGGAAAAGAGCCGGGGTTGGCGACAGCGGGGCGAATCCGGCTTGGTACTGTCAACTCGTGACCGTGCGTGGTATCGGGATAGTTGGTCTTCTGTGTAGTTTTGTTGTGGGTCTCGGTTCTGTGGTGACTCCGGCGTGGGCTGAGGAGGATTCTCCTGTTCCGGTGCCGATTGTTGATGCGGTGGCGTTGAGTCCTCATGACCGGTCCAAGCGGAGGGGTGTGGAGCCAGGGTCGGTGGTTCTGGCGTTGCATGCGGTGCGGCGTCTGCCGCAGGCCAGTGTTGTCTATTATTCCTTGACTGTTGATGGGTCTGCTCATGGGTTGGAGGAGAAGGGGATCGGTGATGATCCTTTCATCTTCCTCGTCGACTATCTCGTTGGTCGTGTGACCCAGAACCATTATGGTGGTGACCTTAATGGCGATGGTGCCATTGTGGATGTGCGTCATCGCAGGATGTACCGACCGATCGCTAGGGGGGTGGGGTGTCAGGTGTGTTCCTCCAATTGGTTCAATGGGGCTCCTGAGCAGACTCCGGTGGGTCATTCGAGGTTGGGGTGGTTCAGTACTGCGCCTGTTCCCTCTGATGTGTCGAGGGTGGATGTGGCCTTGGGCAACAGGATTTTCCATGATGTGCCGGTGGGTGATGGTCCGTTGACGCCGACTGTTGACCGGCAGACGGCGGTGCAGCGGTGGAGTTCCGATGGTATGCCGTTGGGGGTGGGGTGGCCTCTGCTTGATCCTGCTGATTTGTCGGGGGTCAATGTCGGGGAGTTCGTGAGTCCGTTGGTGTCGACCACTGGTGAGGTTTCGGATGCGCGTCGTGAGCGGGTGTCGGGTGGTGAGACCAGGATTGATCTGAGTGCCAACGTGTTGTTCGACAAGGATTCCGATGTGATCAAGCCGGCTGGTAGGAAGGTCATTGATCGGGCTGCCCGGGAGTTGGTTGAGCACAAGGTGTCTGGCACGGTTTCGGTGATTGGGTACACGGACAATCTTGGTAGTGCTTCTCATGGGTTGGATTTGTCGCGTCGGCGTGCTGGGGCGGTGGCGAAGGTGTTGGGGCCTCAGTTGCCCAAGGGGGTTCGGTTGGTGACCGATGGCAAGGGTGAGGCTGATCCGGTGGCGAGCAATGACACCGAGGCTGGGCGTCGGCTCAATCGGCGGGTGACTCTGACGGTGAAGGGGGTGTCGTGATGAGGTTGTCGTGTGTGCGTGCTGGTGTTGTCGGGGTGTTGGTGGCTGGTGTGTCTGCGTGTTCCTTCGGGTCGGGTTTGTCTGGTTCGTCGGTGCCGTCGCCCAGTGTTTCGTCACCGGGTGTTTCTGCGTCGGTGGGTGTGCCCAGTACGGCTGGTCCGCCCAGTGTGGTGGGTTCGGCCCGGGCGCAGGCGTGGGAGTCGGCTGCTGGTCGTCGGGTGATGGAGCGGGCCAGGGGGTCTGTTGCTGCTCCCCGGGAGGTGGCGGCTTTCCAGGTTCATCCGCGGCCTGATGGTTCGGTGGCCACGGTGCATGTGGCGTCGGTGCAGGCTGGTCCCACGGGGACGGTGTTGACGTTCTGGCTCACCTCACCGACTCTCAATAGTGTGATGTCTGTTGTCAGACCGGAGGAGTACCCGTCACTCATCGACACCGTGGGGGGTGTGAAGTACTCGGTGGATTCTTTCTCCAGGTCCAACACTTCTTTCGTTGTTGGTAGTGAGGAGCCGGAGATCGAGCCTGATGGGGTGTATCTCATGCAGGCTGCCTATCCCGTGTTGCCGGACACGGTGAGGAAGGTCAAGGTTGCCGTGGGTTCTGAGGTCTCGCCGGTCGAGGTGCCAGTGACCCGCTGACCAACCAGCAACACCCGAACTGTGGCGAATAGTGTGTATTCGGGCACGTGGTGATCGCGAGGTCACAGTACGAATCCGGAATCCACGTCCGCATGGTGTCCGTGCAGTATGCAGGATGTTCAGAACTCCAAGTGCTGAACATCCTGGGGAGTACTGGCTCAGCGACGGTCGAAGTACACGTTGCGCGGCTTGGCCCCGAATCCGCACCGGATCGAGCCGATCTCCTCGACGTTGTACCAACGGCTCGTGGGGTCGGGCATGAGGGAGCAGTCGAGGTGCATGCGGAACTGCCCGGATTTGCCGCTGCAGTACCCGAGGACGAGGTTGTCGTCGCGCAGCTGATAGTTGCAGTATCCCGGGATGGCGTCAGCACGCTGATGGGTGGTGGCCATGGGGGCCACGGCAGCCACGGCTGCGATGGCTGCAATGCCAGCCTTCTTGATCCACGACATGACGGTCTCCTTCAGATGAGGCTGACGTGACGGTGCAGGGGTGCATGCTGCAAAGACGGCACTACTAAACAGCGCATCGTGCATGATGTCAATCCGATCTTCGCCACTGTGGAAACCGCCCCGGGAAAATCGCTCTAGACTGAAGAACCGTGCTGACCATTGATCCCACTGCCACCAATCCACACCCCGCTCGCACCCTTGTCATGGGTGTGGTGAACGTCACCCCGGATTCCTTCTCCGATGGAGGGCTGTGGGCCGATCCGAAGGTTGCCATTCGTCACTCCTGGGACCTGCTTGCCCAAGGTGCGGACATCCTCGACATCGGTGGGGAGTCCACTCGTCCTGGTACCGAGCGCACCAGCGAGGCCGACGAGATCGCCCGAGTGGTTCCCGTCGTCAGAGCCCTGGCGAATCGGGATGGAGCCCCACGGGAGGGCTTGCAGGGAACCGATTCACACGTGGCCGGTGAGTGGGATCCGGATCGTCCACTGTCCATCTCGGTGGACACCATGCGTTCCCGAGTCGCTCAGGAGGCCATCGATGCCGGGGCCACCATCATCAATGACGTCTCCGGTGGTCTGGCGGATCCACGCATCCTCGACGTCGTCGCCTCAACCGGCGTCGACTACGTCCTCATGCACTGGCGTGGCCAGTCAGCGACGATGCAGTCGCATGTTCACTACGACGATCCTGTGGAGGACGTCATCACCGAGCTCAGCGCCCGGGTGGATGCAGCCGTGGCGGCAGGCGTCGCGAGGGAACGGATCATCGTCGACCCGGGTATCGGCTTTGCCAAGACAGGTGAACAGAACTGGGAACTGGTGCGTCACGCGGACCGGGTTCAGCAGGCCTTTGCCGACCTGCGGGTGTTGTGGGGGGTGAGCCGCAAACGGTTCCTCGGCACCCTGCTGGCCCACGGTGAGCAGTTGCGTCCTGCCCAGGAACGTGACGCGGCCACTGCCGCGATCACGGCCCACTGCGCCCTGCATCGGGCCTGGGCAGTGCGTACCCATGAGGTGCGGGCCAACCGAGACACCTGCGAGACGGTCGCAAAGATCCTCCAGACGTCGGTGATCCACTGAGATGAAGGTGTGACCTCGAGGAGGCCCGATGCCCCGGACGAATGTGACGACCTACAGCATCATCATTGCCTACAATGTGTTCACGCTTGTCGGGGGCTTCGCTCTGGACTGGCCGATGGGAAATGTCCTGCTGCTCGCATGGGCTGAGACCGTCATGTTCGTCGTTGGTGGCACGGCGGCCAATGCGCGTCTGCGATGGCAGTCGCGACACGGCGGACGAAAGATATGTGACGACTTCGCGGTGGCGACCGTTGACAACGCAGCCTTGAACAGTGCTCTTGAGCACCCGGCCAGTTTCTTCTTCAGGGATCTCATCTTCTGCTTGGGTCATCTGGGTCTGGCCGGCTGGATCGCGGTATGGATAGGTGTCAGCTTCTCCGTCACGGCTTTCTGGGTCCCATTGGGGTTGGCGGTTTTTCGGCATCTCACCGAAGAGTTCACCGATTCGTTGGCTGATCCGTACGTGCGTCGTGCCAAGGATCTGCGGGCTGCACATGACGCCGATCGGAGGGTCTTCACCCAGCACTTCTTCGTCTTCGCCGCCTGGGGCCTCATGATCTTCCTGTCTGTCCACGGGCTCTCACATGTTCTTATCCTGGGCATGGTCGGGTTGTACGTCGTGTTGAAGACCTTTGTCGAGGTGCAGATTGCGTGGTCCCGAGATCACACGGTCAGCGTTGACCAAGCACGTGCTGCCCGTGTCGAGAAGCTCATGAGCGGCCACTGACGATCCACTGCACACCAATGAGAACGACGACTTCGCCAAGTTTCGCCACGATTCTCAGGATGCCCAGATCGACACTCAGACGACCACGGTTTCTCGGAGCATGGATGTGTTCTGTGGTAGCTGTGCGTTGGCCGTTTCGTCCGAGCTGCACCAGTCCTGAGCCTCGGAGCTCATCTGGCCCCCTGACACGCCTTGCGTCGTCCGGCTGGTGGATGGCTCACTCGCGGTAACCTCGTGCCCATGATCGATGACGGACACATCACGGTACGCGGGATCGTGGCAATGGGATGCCACGGGGTGCTCGCGAGCGAGCGTGCACACCCGCAGCCCTTCGTCGTCGACCTCGACCTGCACCTGCCGATCGACACCACCAGCGACGACCTGGCCCGTACCGTCAACTACGCCGAGGTGGCCACCCGGGTGATTGCGGTCATCGAGGGCGAACCTGTCAATCTCATCGAGACCCTCGCCGGACGCATCGCCGATGACTGTCTGACGCGTCATGACCTGCTCGACGAGGTGACGGTGACGGTTCACAAACCCCACGCGCCGGTCGGTGTCGTCGTGGACGATGTGGCCGTGACGATTCGAAGGAGGCGATGAGGACCGTGACCGATCCCGCATTGACCGATCCCGACGCAGGCCGTTCTGGCCACCTCGCCCCAGAACCGACGGCAGAGCCGCGAGGTACGAGACCAGACGTCTCCGACGCAGCAGGCACCGATTCGACTGGTGGCTCGCCCCGGCTCGGATCCGTGCGACGCCAGGTGGTGCTCAGCCTTGGCTCCAACGTGGCCGATTCCGTGCATGGCGATTGCGTGCAGATCCTGCAGCAGGCCGTCGACCTGCTCGTCGCCACTGCTGGGGTGGACGGCGTCAACGTCTCCTCGGTGTACCGCACGACCCCGGTGGGGCCGGTCACCGATCAGCCGGACTTCCACAATCTCGTCCTCGTCGTCGAGACCGATGTGACACCGCAACGGCTGCTGGAGCGGGCGAATGCCGTCGAACAGGAGCTGGGCCGGGTGCGTACCATCGACGGCGGACCGCGCACCATCGATGTCGACATCGTCGCCATCTCGGACGGGGTCATCGACACCGCCACACTCACGGTGCCGCATCCGCGTGCCCACGAACGTGCCTTCGTGCTGGTGCCATGGTTGGAGGTCGACCCGCAGGCTAGTCTCGTCGGTCATGGCCCAGTGTGCCGGATCGTCGACCAGATGGACGTCTCGGGAGTTGTTCTTACCGACGAGAAAGTCACGCTGCCATGACCCGCGAACTTCCCCAGAACTGGCCCGATCACCACGAGACCCCGCCGCCGCACGGCAACCTCACCCCCACCACCAGCCGGCAGGTGTGGGTCGCGCTGCTCAGCGGCGCAGTGCTGGGATGGTTCGTGTTGAGCATCTACACCGTGACGGACTCGATCGTGCCGGTGCTTCCCATGAGCACACCGATCATCCTGGCCGTCATCGCAGTGGCGGTGTGGGTCGACTCCCGTCTGCTGGCAGCCAAGGTTGCCGACGAGAAACGAGAGGTCTCACCCACCGAGGGACTGGTCAGTCTGGCCCTGGGCAAGGCACTCGTGCTCACCGGGGCAGCCCTGGGTGGGGCCAGCATCGTCTACGTCCTGGCGAACATTGCGCATCTGGACATTCCCTCGCCACGCCAGCGGGTCGTCATGGGATCGGTGACGGTCGTCGTGTGTGCCCTGCTCAGCGTGTCGGGTTGGCAGTTGGAGAAGGCCTGCCGGGTGCCGAAGGATCCGGACGGGAAGGATACCTGAATGCGAGCTTCAGGCAATGGAAGTCGCTCTGTTCATACGAGAAAAACCCTGTACGATGGTACACGTGAGTGGTGTGCAGAAAAAGGTAGAGTCCAAGAGAGGTAAGAGCGCGACGCCGGAACGTCGTAATGTGCTCATCCTCCTGATCGTGGCAACTGTCGTTGCGGTGGCGTGCGCGGTGTTCCCATCGGTGTGGATGGCTCGCGTCGGAACGCTCATCGCCCTCGCCGCGGCATGGGTGTCCACGGATCTCGCCCTGCGTGAGGTCAACAGCCTGCGCGAGGCGCACTTCGTCGAGCTGCGTGACATGCGTCACCAGAGCGCGGAGATGGAACGACGTCACCACGCGGAGTCCATGGAGATGATCGACACCTTTGCCCAGCGTGTCGGCGCTCTCTCCGAGACTCTGGCGACCACCCGCTCCAAGCTCGATCGGGCCGAGAACGAGATGATGACCCTGCGTGGTGACAAGGCCGCTCTGCAGTACAAGGTTGCCGAGGGCAACAAGCGTGTCCGCGAGCTGCAGGAACGGATCGTCGCCCTGGAGACCCAGCTCGACACCGAGATGGCCAAGGCCTTCGAGGGCTCCCACGCCCGTACCGTCACCGATGCCGGGGTTCCCACGGCCGGTGACATCTGGACCGCGAGCAATGATTCGACGATCGTCGACCTGTCCCGTGTCGCGTTCCCAAACCTGGATGAGGACGAGTTGGCTGAGCGTCGCCAGGCGTGATGGCCGTCACCGCACACTGAGAGCGTTCAAGGCCCCCGGAGATCCTCCGGGGGCCTTTTCTCTGTCCGCTACTTGTCGAGGTCGCCCAGCGTCCATCCCAGAGAGGCGACTGCCGGTTCCAGCTGTTCGACGCTGAGCGTGGGCAGCAGGTGTTCCAGCACCTGGACATTGGCGAAGGTGGGGGTACGCAGGGCCAGGCGCCACGGCGACGTGGTGCCGCGAGAGTCGAGCAGATAGCCGGCCCGTCCCCACGGGGCCTCCAGCTGCGACCAGACGCGCCCCGCCGGTACCTTGAGCGTCGTTGGCAGTCGAGTCGCCAGCTCTCCATCCGGAAGGCTCTGCAGCAATGTCGTGACCAGATCCGCGGACTGGCGCACCTCGGCGCACAGCCACGACAGCCGGCTGTGGGCATCCCCCTCTGTGGGGGCATCCACCACCGGGAAGTTCACCTGGTCATAGGCCAGATGTCTCGGGGCGCCCCGGGAATCCTCTGTCCGCCACGATGTCGTGGTCTCGGATCGGGATGTGCGTCTCCTCGCCGCGTTCGGGCAGCGCAGATCCATCGGCACGCCGCTTGCCCGGGCCACAGGGCCCGACAGGCCGAACGGGGCCACGGCGTCGGCAGGAATCACCGCCACCCCGCGCGTGCATGCACCGGCGGGACCATCCAGCAGGGAGCGTAGTTCGTCGGACAGTGCAGCTGCATGCATACACCAGGTATTCAGGGAAGCTGCGAAGACAGGGGTGACGTCATGGGCCGTTCCACCAATTCTGCACGTCATCGGGTGGATGCGATTGCCGCAGAAGCCCTCCCAGAGGTCATGTGCAGTATCGAGTAGGTGGTGTACTCGTCCACTGTGCGAAAAATCTGCGACGCGCCAAGGGAGCCAGCTGAGGAATGCCAGATGACTCGTCATCCGAGAGAACTCGATGAGAATGGTGCGCACATGCATTGCCCGAGGTGGTGCATCAATGCCCAGGGCTTTCTCAATTGCCATGGCGGCTCCTGCTTCCCCGATGAAGGGAGCGTGCCAGTCGTGTCGCGATGCCAGCATGGGGATCTGCCGGTAGTCGCGGACCTCGAAGAGTTTCTCGACCCCGCGATGAAGGTGGCCGATGTGCATCCTCCCGGCAGCGATTCGATCGTCGTGCTGGCTTCTGGAATCCTGGCAGGTGCAGCACGAGATCGTCACCAAACCTGCCTGACTTGGATGATCGGGACCCAGGTCGAGGTGGACGCGACGGCGGGGTGCACGAGTCGATGGGGTGTCGACACTGCCGCCGTCAGCGGTTCCCCGGCTGTTCTTGCAGGAACTGACGTCTGCATGGATGGCACCCATGCGGCCAATGCTCACGAGCACATCAGTTGAGTTGCCAGATGATGCGCAACTCGTTTTGCTGTTCGATGTTTTGGCGGTGCGGCATTCCACCCGTCAAGCCTGCCTCAGCTCATTCATCGGAGCAACATCGGATCAACATCGGATCAACTCATACTGTGTGAGGGGTAAGGAGACCAAATTTGCTGCGCACAACTTGAAAGCGCCGAGAAGATATCTCTATCCTATATGTGAAAGAGGCACGACTGCCTCGCAGGCTTTTTCTGGAAGGATGGATTATGGCTCAGCGCGTTCGTGTTGACCTTGTTGACGACATCGATGGTTCTGCTGCAGAGGAATCAGTGGAATTCGCTCTTGACGGGGTGAGCTATGTCATCGATCTTTCCACCGAGAATGCGGCAGAACTTCGTGAGACCCTCGCCAAGTGGACCAAGTCTGCGCGTCGTACTGGCGGGCGCCATTCGCGCGGACGTCGTGCCGCCGCTGTCGGAGGGCCCTCCGCCAATGACATTCGCCGCTGGGCACGCCAGCAGGGTATGGAGGTGTCCGATCGCGGGCGCGTCTCCAATGAGGTTCGGGAGGCCTACGCGGCGGCTCACTGAGCGATCCTTCACACCGATTCGCGCAGAACGTGTGCGTGTCGAGGACGACGTCCCACGTGATGGGGACGTCGTCGCTGTTTTCGGCAGGCTCCTCCGAGGCGCTCCTGCCAAGAAAATTTTTCCGAGAACACGTTGCCGGGTGTGAATCGCCGCCCCTTACCCAGAGGCGAACAACGGGAATTGCTGCACCTTTTTCGTCGCTGTCTAGACTGATGTTGATAGAGATTCTCTCCTGTGGAGGGTCTTGTCCCATTGCAAGGAGACTTCATGTTTGAACGGTTCTCAGACCGGGCGCGTCGGGTCGTCGTCCTGGCCCAGGACGAGGCCAAGGCACTGAACCACAATTACATAGGCACCGAGCATCTGCTGCTCGGACTGGTGAGTGAGGGGGAAGGCGTCGCCGCCAAGGCCCTCACCTCGCTGGGGATCTCGCTGGAGGCGGTGCGCGCCCAGGTCGAGGAGATCATCGGCCGTGGCACGACGACCCCCACTGGCCACATCCCCTTCACCCCGCGTGCCAAGAAGGTGTTGGAGCTCAGCCTGCGTGAGGCGCTCCAGATGAACCACTCCTACATCGGCACCGAGCATCTGCTGCTCGGCCTCATCCGGGAGGGGGAGGGCGTCGCCGCCCAGGTGCTCATCCGGCTCGGCGCCGACCTCAACACGGTGCGCAACACCGTCCTGCAGCTGTTGCAGGGCGACGATGGCAAGCAGGCCGCGACGGCAGGCGCCCCGGAGGCTGGCCCGTCGCAGTCGCCGGCCACCGTGCTCGACCAGTTCGGACGCAACCTCACCCAACAGGCCCGGGAAGGCAAGCTGGACCCGGTCATCGGCCGTGAGAAGGAGATCGAGCGCGTCATGGTCGTGCTCAGCCGCCGCACCAAGAACAACCCGGTGCTCATTGGTGAACCAGGCGTGGGCAAGTCCGCCTGCGTGGAGGGTCTTGCCCAGGCCATCGTGCGTGGAGACGTGCCCGAGACCCTGCGCGACAAGCAGATCTACTCCCTGGACCTGGGCTCCATGGTTGCCGGGTCGCGTTACCGCGGCGACTTCGAGGAGCGCATGAAGAAGGTGCTCAAGGAGATCAACAACCGCGGCGACATCATCCTGTTCATCGACGAGATCCACAATCTCGTCGGTGCCGGTGCCGCCGAGGGCGCCATCGACGCCGCCAGCATCCTCAAGCCGATGCTGGCTCGCGGTGAGCTGCAGACCGTCGGTGCCACCACCCTCGACGAGTACCGCAAGTACATCGAGAAGGACGCCGCCCTGGAGCGCCGCTTCCAGCCGATCCAGGTGGCCGAGCCGTCCATCCCGTTGGCGATCGAGATCCTCAAGGGGCTGCGGGATCGCTACGAGAACCACCACAAGATCACCATCACCGATGAGGCCATCACCGCCGCCGCCAACCTGGCTGCCCGGTACGTGCAGGATCGATACCTGCCCGACAAGGCGATCGACCTCATCGACGAGGCCGGTGCCCGGATGCGCATCCGTCGCATGACGGCCCCGCCGGACCTGCGTGAGTTCGACGACCGTCTGGCCGAGGTGCGCACCGAGAAGGAGGCGGCGATCGACGCCCAGGACTTCGAGCGTGCCGCTGCACTGCGCGACGACGAGAAGAAGCTGAGCGCCGAGCGTGAGGCCAAGGAGGAGGAGTGGAAGCAGGGCGACTCCGCCGTGCCGGCCGTCGTCGGTGAGGAGGAGATCGCCGAGGTGCTCTCCGGCGCCACCGGCATCCCGGTGTTCAAACTCACCGAGGAGGAGTCCCAGCGTCTGCTCCACATGGAGGACGAGATCGGCAAGCGCTACGTCGGCCAGGAGGACGCCGTCAAGGCCCTGGCCAGGTCGATCCGGCGTACCCGGGCCGGGCTCAAGGATCCGAAGCGCCCAGCAGGGTCGTTCATCTTCGCTGGCCCGTCGGGCGTGGGCAAGACCGAGCTCACCAAGGCGCTCACCGAGTTCCTCTTCGGTGACGAGGACGCCCTCATCACCTTGGACATGAGTGAGTACTCCGAGAAGCACACCGCATCGCGGATGTTCGGCTCCCCGCCCGGATTCGTCGGTTATGAGGAGGGCGGTCAGCTCACCGAGAAGGTGCGCCGCAAGCCGTTCAGCGTCATCCTCTTCGACGAGATCGAGAAGGCCCATCCCGACATCTTCAACTCCCTGTTGCAGATCCTCGACGAGGGACGTCTCACCGACGCCCAGGGGCGTGTGGTCGACTTCAAGAACACCGTCATCGTCATGACGACGAACCTTGGGTCGCGTGACATCTCCAAGACCGTCAATCTCGGGTTCTCCCGAGCCGACGACGAGGTGGCCAGCTACGAGAAGATGAAATCCAAGGTGAGCGAGGAGCTCAAGAGCCACTTCCGCCCGGAGTTCCTCAACCGTCTGGACGAGATCATCGTCTTCCACCAGCTTGGCCAGGACGACATCCTGCGGATCGTCGACCTCATGATCGGCCAGCTGGAGGGACGACTCGCCGACCGCTCGATTAGTATCGAGGTGACCTCGGCCGCCAAGGAGCTCCTGGCCAAGCGTGGCTTCGATCCGCTGTTGGGTGCTCGACCGCTGCGTCGCGCCATCCAACGCGACGTCGAGGACCCGCTGGCCGAACGCATCCTCTTCGGGGAGGTCAAGTCTGGTCAGATCGTCGTGGTCGATGCTGCCCCGGAGGGCTCGGAGGAGCCGTTCACCTTTGCCGGCACGGACCGTTCGGTCGCTCCCGACCAGGTACCTGAGGAGCTGACCGCCGGTAGCGGCGGCGAGGGCGATCAGCAGGAGGGTTGAGCTCGGTTCGAACATGCTTGGTGGTCCCGTCCACGGGTGGGGGCGGGACCACTGGTGTCCTGGGGACATTGCAAAAAAGCACCAGCAATATCGTCTGACGTCTTGGATTAGGGTAACGACGGAAAAGACGGAAACGGGATTATGATCGATGTTTTTAGGATCAATTCATCCTGTTTGCCAGTGCCATCTCAATGAGATCTGCGACGCTGGTGGGATCTTCGTGCTCCCAAAAGCGCAGTACCGTCCAGCCTTCCTGTTCCCAGAGCCGAGTGGTCTCGGCATCTCGAGCAACATTGCCGTTGATCTTGGCCATCCACCAATTGGTGCGGGTGTGGGGCGTCGCGAAGTGCTCGGGGCATCGGTGCCAGAAACATCCATCGATGCAGACGACGACCTGCGCGCGGGTAAATACGATATCGCCAGTTCGACGGATCGACGGTACGGGTCGATGATTCACACGGTAGCGGCGACCGCGTGCAAAAAGAATATGTCGAACCTCAAGTTCGGGTTTGGTGTCACGTCCATGCGTGTTGCGCATCCTGCGACGAACCTCTGGGGTGACGTCATCCATCATAGTTGTTCACCTTGAACGGTCGTACCTGATCGAGGCTTTCTTTTGGCGATCCTTGGCAAGGTCGATGAAGTCGGCCACGGTCATTATCGCGTTGCGACGGGTTGGATACCACCGGTTGATGATGCGGCTGGGGATGATGGGAATGACATCCTTGTTGTTCATGCGACTGATGACATCGTTGGTCAGATCACGATCCATCGTTATCAGGTGCTTGGTTGCGATTCGACTACCTTCGGTCCGCACTTGCATCCAGCGTTCCTTGAGCGTGGTCTTGGCCCCGAGGTAGGTCAGCAACTTGGTTGGGAACGTGGGGTCGGCATAATCTTCAAGGCTCGGCAGAAGGAAGTCGGGGCGCGTACCGTCAAAGCTCTTGTCGACTTGCTTGCCGGGCGTGAAATGAACGTCATTTGCCCCAAGCACGCGAGCAACACAGATCTCGAAAGTCCTGCCAACACGGGACTTGCGAGAATTCAAAATCGACTTCGCAAGACGGATCATTGCATCGAAGTCGATGATGTCGTCATCCAGAATCGTCTGGGCCTGCTCGTTTCGGGCTTCTCGCTCGTATCGACGGAAGACTTCGTCTGCGGCCACCATCCAGGCATAGATGGCCTCGTCTCCATCATGTGGATCCGTGTCGGGCATGGAAGCCATGATTGCCCTGATGAGTGCGGATGCCGATACGAGGTTGGTGGTCTCCGATACGGGTTCGTCGATGAGGCATCGCATCACGTGGTCGTAGAGGCCGTAATGCGAATCGGTGACTTCGACTCCAAGCTCATCAAGTAACGCTGCGTCATCGAGATCAAGATCGTCAAGACCGTCCGTTCTCACGTTGCCATCTGTGAGTGGGGTGCCTTTTTCCCGAACTGTGGTGGTGTTGCAGAGATCGGTGCCAAACAGTCGATCGAGGCGAATTGCCACCTCGGAGGAGCGAGGGGCAACCACTGTGAGGAGTTGCAGGTCATCGTCTGTACGACGTGCCACCCACCAACAATCACCGGGTGCTGCGTACTCCGACATGATTATGTCATTGTTGGCATAGTTGAGACGGGTTTCAGGCGCCCTGTCCGGATTGTTCCTTCGCACGTCCGTGTGGGTGTAACGAGCGCTGACATCAATTGGTTCTTGGTCGTCTGTCAAGTACAGTGAGCGTGCTCGATAGGTGACCTTGCCCTCAGCGGGGTACGGAAGTACATCACGGATCTTTCCAGTGTTCATGGCCTCGGACCTTGACACGCCTGCGGAGACGACCTCGGTGGCCGATAGGATCTTGCCGGCCACCGCTGCGTAGGTCTTCGAAAGTCGGCCATCCATGGTTCATCCCCTGTCGATCCGTAGCTGTCTTGGTACACCATCCTTTCAGATGGAGATATTGGATCAGATCAGAGGTGCTTGGTGATGGCTTTGGCAATGGAATCGACAAGGGGGGCGACGACGCTATTGCCGAATTGCTTGTAGGCTTGCGTGTCGGAAACGGGGATCCTGTACTCATTGGGGAATCCCATGATACGGGCGCACTCCCTCGGTGTCAGCCGACGGGGGATCAACCCGGGGCCACGATCGATGAGGATCTCCGAACCATCCTTGTAGTAGCGGGCCGAAAGGGTACGGGCAACGTCTCCGGGGCCGACCAGTCCAAACCCGAATCCATGGCCCGCAGCCTTGTGCTTGGCTGCATAATCTTGTAGATACTGCCAGAGGTGCGGAGTCAGAGTGTATTTACTGGACACCGTGCCGTCGGGGTTTGTGTATGGTGCCTCCGGCGGCTCGGTTCCATCTTCAGGATGCAGGATGTCGGCCATGACTGGATGTGTCGGCGGGACTGTCACCTCATCGAAATCGAACGGGAAGTCGGCATCACGTAGCCCAGCTATGAAGATGCGCTGACGCTTTTGGGGAACCCACGGTGACGCGTCCAGGACACGAGCCGAGACCTGATAGCCAAGTTGGTTCTGGAGGGTATCCATGATGACGCGGAACGTGTTGCCGTGATCGTGGGACATGAGGTTCCTGACATTTTCGAGCAGGAAGGCCTTGGGTCGTTTCTCTTCGAGGATGCGCGCGACATCGAAGAACAGGGTGCCTTGGGTTTCGTCGGCGAATCCGTGCTTGCGACCGAGACTGTTTTTCTTGCTGACTCCAGCTATGCTGAATGGCTGACAGGGGAAGCCGCCCACAAGGACATCGTGGTCCGGTATCTCGACTGCCGAGACCTTGGTGATGTCACCGGCAAATGCATGGTCTCGTGTCTCCAGGAAGTTGGCGGCATATGTTTGCTGGGCATATTTGTTCCACTCACTGGTGAAGACACAATGGCCACCTGCGGCCTCGAATCCCCTTCGAGTGCCTCCGATCCCTGCAAACAGGTCTATGAAGGTGAATCTCGAGATTGGTGCCGTGGATAGGAAGAGCTGGGATTCCATGAGCTTGAGCGCCGTATGTGGGACATGGGTCTGACCGGTCTGCCAACGCTTGATCGTACGGCGGTCGACACCCATCTCATCAGCCATCTGTTCAACGGTGCGATGCCGTCCATACGATTCGAAGATGTCGATGCTCATCTGGGTCTCCCGTGTGACAGAGTGTCCTATTTAATTCCCATGTTATCAGTCATGCGGTGTGCGAGGATCCAGCCATCCAACCATGTGCCCTGTGTGAGGTGCCGATCGCTTCTGGTCGAGTCCTCGACGTAAGAAGTATCGCTTGCATGAATCACGCTGATACGGCGAAGATGTCTCCAAGAGGATCTCAGCTCAGTCGGGGCGTCACATTCCCATGAGTGCGTCGCTCTGACCTGACGCCAACTCCGCCTGTACCGCGAACGACACCAACCAATGGGTGGCCATGAAGTCCCCGTCACTGATCTGGGGTTCCACCGCGCTCACCTGTCGAGCCGTGACCTGGGCGATGCGGCGCCGGACGTCCTCGTCGAGCCACGGCGCCAGGACCCGCAGTTGCCAGGCTCGCGACAGACTCAACCCATACAGGTGCGCCAACCTGCCGTCGGTGCCGTCGAGCACGTCGGGAACGGTCAGGAGGGTGTCGCCGGCCTGTCCCAGACGTGGCAGGAACGTCGACAACCATCCTCCGAACTCCTCGCCTCGTCCCTCGACCTGGAACACCCGGGCCATGAGATGGGCCTCGCTCAGCCCGGCGGAGAGGAAGTCGTGGCCGCTGGGCTCCCACTCCACCGGGTAGTCGCGGTCGGTGTCGAAGAAGCGGTGGGAGTGCTCGACGATCGCGGCGACGACGTCGGTGCGCCCCAGAACTCGTGCCGCGTCCAGACACAGTCCGATGCCAAACGCAGTGTTGTCGTGGGTGCCGGTGCGTACTGGCACGGTGAGGGTTGGCAACCAGGCCAGGAGGTTCTCGAACACCTGCTTCGCGACGATCCCGGTGGCCTCGGCCCAACCTGCTGCCTCAGGAAGTGTGCTCACTTTCGGTGATCCGCTGGTCTGCTGGGGCTCGGCGGCTCTCGCGAGTGCGGTGGTGAATGTGGTGGCCGAGGGGCAGGAGCGCTGACCCGATCCATCACTGGTGGCCGGCGTCCCCGTGGCAACCACGTGTCGCGTTTCAGCGGGCCGGGCCACCTTGCACTGGGCAGCCAGCAGTGCCGCCCATCCCCAGCCGTAGGGGCGCTCAAATCCGCGATGGGTGCGCAGATACTCCTTCTCCACCTGGGCGTTGGCGACGGTGAGCCGGTCATTGAGCACGTCGACCAGTTCGTCGCGGGTGGCAGATTCAATCCTCTGGGCTGCACAGGCCAACAAGGTGACGCCGGACCACTGCATGTGTGCCGAGGAGTGCCAGTCCAGGCAACCGTGGAAAGCCGGATGCAGCCGCCACGGGGTGACGTCGACGTCGTCCGGCCCCGAGGAATGATGGGCGGCACCCCACGGAAAGGGGCGGTTGAGACCGTCGATGATGCTACGAACCCACCCCTGGGCATGACTGATGAGGGCCATGACGAACCTCCTGACGGTATGTGCACGATCGAGGCCGCGGCGGCACCGGGCGGTCGAAACTCGACGGGTCAGGCCAGGTGCCGTGCCGTGGACCCGTCACCGACCCTACCCAGTGCCTCCCCCCCTATCCCGTGCCTCCCCCTATCCCGTGCCTCCAGAGGGATGCCCTGCTGCAACGAACATCCCCGCCCACTGTCCGCATTGACTCGGATCCCACGTCACGTCTGCCCATTCACGTCACAGTCTGCTCATGGGGGATGCGTCAACGCCACTGAGGTGATCGACGGCGAGCGGGTTGCAAGCGAGGACGTCGGCACATGTCGGGAGACGGCTCGGCGCAGGCGCGTAGGAGCCGGGGAATGCCTTCCAGACCCGTGCAGCAGATCGACGAGTGGTGAGGACACGCACCTGCCATGTTCACGCTCAGCTGCTTCTGGACACGATCACATTCTCGTGATGCTCGCCTTTGCCACCTAGGCTGGAAACATGCGAGTAGCCATCGGAGGGTCCACCGGTCTCATCGGAGCAGCACTGGCCACCCGGCTGCGTGAGGAAGGCCATGACGTCGTCACCCTGACTCGCCACGAACCCAGCCAGCCTTCCGACCGTCGCTGGGACCCGAGCAGTCTGTCCATCGATCCGCCGTGCCTTGACGACGTCGACGCCGTCGTCAACCTGGCTGGTGCCCCGATCGCCGGTTCGCGGTGGACCGACGACTACAAGGACACGCTCGTGTCCTCCCGCGTCAACTCCACCCGACTCGTCGTGCAGGCCCTGGAGTCGTCATCGCGCTGCCGGATCTTCCTCAGTGGTTCGGCGGTGGGCTTCTACGGCGCACACTGCGGTGACCGGTGGCTCTACGAGGACGACAGGTCCGGTTCCGGATTCCTGGCACAGGTGTGCCGTAGCTGGGAGGAGGCCGCCGCGTCCGCACCCCAGCGGGTACGCGTGGCGACGCTGCGCACCGGGCAGGTCATCAGCCCCTCTGGTGGATTCCTCGGCAAGGAGCGGCCGCTGTTCCAGTTCGGGCTGGGCGGCAAGGTCGGTGACGGCCGGCAGTACCTGTCGTGGATCAGCCTGGACGACCACGTCTCGGCCATGGTGAAGATCCTCACCGACGACACCATCACCGGGCCCGTCAACCTCACCGGACCCGCCCCGGCCACCAACGCGCAGTTCACCAAGGCCCTGGCCAAGGCGCTGCACCGCCCAGCCGTGGTGCCCTTCCCGACCCCGATCGCCAAGGCAGTGCTCGGCCCCGAACTCGTCGACGAGACGATCTGCGCCGGCCAGCGCGTCAAACCCGCCAAGCTCCTCGACCACGGATTCGAGTTCCGTGACACCACGATCGCCGAGTCGATCGCCTCGGCACTTGCGCAACGCCGGTGAGCCAGCCACGGGACGAACCATCCAGACACCTCGGGCCGGCACCGTGGCGAGGTGTCGTGGCTCACCACGGCATGTCGCAATCCGGGCTGTCAGCCTGAAGGGCGTGGCCGCCAGGTTGTGACGGCTCTCTGCTTTTGAGGCCAAGCTCTAGACTTGCCTTGATCGCGCGTGCCCCAGCACGGACATGACACGTACGATTCCGCCCAGCAGCTTGCCGTTCGAAGTCTGCCCACCTGACCGTCACCCCAGGAGCGCCCTTGCCATCCGAGCCGTCCCCAGCAACGGACCCCACACATCCCAACCGACATCCGGGACCGGGAAACTCCGACGCACCGTCCGAGCGCGGTCCGAGGCGGCAGCACGATCCGGCCCAGAATCCTGATCCGACCCGGAAACCGAATGGGATCCAGGGCCCCGAGCCGACTCAGGATTCGAGACGTGGGCCGGGCCTGCGGGATGCCGTACCCGAACAGGACCCGGTACCAGACCACGACCTGGCCTTGGACGCCGACGGCAAGGTCGTCACCGGGAAACGCGCCTGGCAGGCGCTGCGAGCCCTCCTCATCGGTTTCTTCATGATCCTGGTGGACGCCACCATCGTCACCACGGCGATGCCTGCGATCATCCGCAACCTGCATACCGACCTCACCGGTGGGGTCTGGGTGACCTCGGCCTATCTGCTCACCTACGCCGTCCCGCTGCTCATCAGCGGACGACTGGGCGACCGATTCGGCACCCGCAACATCTACGCCATCGGTATGACGATCTTCACCCTTGCATCGCTGGCCTGCGGACTGTCCGGAACCATCGGCATGCTCATCACCTGCCGCGCCGTCCAGGGGATTGGTGCAGCGCTCATGGCCCCACAGTCCATGACGCTCATCACCCAGCTCTTCCCGCCACGCATCCGCGGGGCCGCCATGGGCGTGTGGGGTGGTGTGGCCGGGGTAGCCGGCTTCGTAGGCCCCATTCTCGGCGGAGTGCTCGTGGACAGCTTGGGCTGGGAATGGATCTTCCTGGTCAACGTGCCCATCGGAGTGATCGGCCTGTGGCGTGCCCTGGTCAGTGTGCCAGTGATGCCGCGTACCGCGGCGAAACTCGACTGGTGGGGAATGGTTCTGTCGGGCATCGCCATGAGCCTCATCGTCTTCGGCATCCAGGAAGGCCAGACCTACGACTGGGGCGTCATCACCGGCATCATCTCGGTGCCGCTGCTCATCGCCCTCGGCGTGGTGTTCCTGGGGTTGTTCGTCTGGTACGAACGGCGCATGGAGCGCCGGGACGCACAGCCCCTGGTCCCGCTGGGGTTGTTCCGCAACCGCAACTTCACCTTGGGCAACGCCGCCATCTTCTTCGTCGGGGCCAATGTGTCGTCCTTCAGCCTGATCACTGCCCTGTACCTGCAGACCGCCCGCGGGCTCACCCCCACCAAGGCGGCCCTGCTGCTCGCGACGACGGCCGTGGCGACCGCGATCTGCTCCCCCTTCGCCGGGCGCATCCTGCAGCGTCGCAGATCCGGACGAATCGGTCTGGTGGGGACGCTGACGGTGACCGCTTGCTCCCTGTTGTGGTTCCTCCTCATGACCCCGACGACACCACTGTGGGTGTTCTCGCTCATTGGAGCCGTCATGGGAGCAGGGACGTCGTTCGTGTGGAGTCCGGTGTCCTTGACCACCACCCATGACCTGCGCCTCGACGTCGCAGGAGCGGGATCGGGCGTCAACAACGCCATCCGCCAGGTGGGATCGGTGCTTGGCTCAGCGCTCATCGCCGCCGTCATGGACTGGCGTCTGGCGGCGACCCACGGGGATCTGTCGCGTGGATTCGGCCAGTCCATGCTCGTACCTGCCATCGAGATGGGTCTGGCAGCCCTCGTCGTCGCCTTCTTCGCCGATTTCAAGGCGTCGTCCGATTAGGTAGCCTCGAGGCTGGCAGCCCGACACAGGAGAACCATGAGCGACAATTCCCGCCCCCATCGGCCCGAGTCCGGATCGTCCAGCTGGCAGTCTGACGACACGAGTCCCGAACAGGGCCCTGCCAGCCCCGGCCCTGACTGGCAGACGCCTCCGCCATCGGGCGCCCAGCCGTGGGGTGGTGGCTCTGATGGCCGTCCGCAGGCGAAACCACGAGCCAACTCTCCGCAGCCTGGCCAGTCGCAGCCTGATCCTGCCTGGGCCCCGCCCCAGGCCACCCAGATGAGCGACTCGCGATCGGGGCGCTCCCGGACCACCTCGCGAGGCCGGAGGCGTCACTCCCGATCCACCACCTCCCAGACCCCGATCGTCACCTACACCATCATTGCGATCTGCGTCATCGTGTGGCTGGCAGAACTCGTTTTCCCGGGTTTCGTCGACCAGATCATTCTGGTTCCCGCGCTGGGGGCCACCCAGCCGTGGCGATTCGTCACCTCGGCCTTCGCCCACGCTCCGGAGATCGTCCACATCCTGTTCAACATGTATGCGCTGTGGGCGCTCGGGCGGGCTCTGGAGATATTTCTCGGGCGTGCCAGATACGTTGCTGCCTACGCACTCTCTGCCCTGGCCGGTGGCGTCGTCTACGTCGCGATGGCCTCACCGGGTAGTGATGGTGCCGTCCTGCCCTACTGGGGGCAGGGGGTGCTCGGTGCGTCCGGGGCCATCTTCGGGCTGTTCGGTGTGCTGCTGGTGGTCCAGCGCAAGCTGGGCATGTCCAACCGGTCGCTGTGGGTGGTGCTGGCCCTCAACTTCGGCCTGGCGTTCTTCTTCCCCGGGATCGCATGGCAGGCCCATGTCGGCGGATTCCTGGCCGGCCTGGCCTCGGGATGGATCTTCTTCGACGACGCCAACCGCGTCTCCCGGGGCAGCAGACCTGCCACCTGGCGGCGGATGGGAGTACTGACGCTGGTGTTCCTCGCCATTGCCGTGGTGAAGTACCTGCTGGTGTGAGTCGCTCGGGATCGCGAACAGCCACGTTGAGCGGTGTGGGGAGGGTCGGTCTCGCGTCACCCACGGCCAGCCGCCCGCTCAGTCACCCTTGAACTGGTTTGGCCATCGGCCTGTATCACCGAGCTGGTTCACCGTCCTTCGCAGTGCAGTCCACGGTGAGGTCTGCGAGTTCGGCCGGCCGGTTGCGGGCGATGTGCAGCCCCTCCTGAACCGCCCACATCGCCCAGTACGCCTGGAACTCGGGATCGCGGCGCAGTGCCCGGTCTCGACGGGTGGGCGCGTCAAGCTCACACCAGACGCCCAACGTCGCGTAAGCCCGGTTGGCTGGGGTGAGCACCCCGGCTCCCTCGACAATCATGGGCAGATGTGCGTCCAGCTGCACCCGTGGCCCGTGGCGCATCTGGTACCAGTCCCAGCTGAGGTAGCTGGGTTCGGGGTTCCACAGACTGGCGAGGTCCCACACCCCGGACAGCCCCATCCATCCGGGGTAGATGTCATCGGCATGGACCAGCTGCCAGCCCGGATGCCGGGCAGCCAGCTGGGTTGCCAGAGTCGTCTTGCCGGCTCCGGAACGCCCGTCCATGAGGATCACGGGGCGAGCCTGGTCGGTGACCTGGGCGTCGATGAGGTCGAGGACATCACACATGATGCTCAGGTCCTTGCCCTGCGGTGTCATGGTGTGCAAGGGGTGCGTCGGCCAGCAGCACGCGGATGGACAGCATGGCAGCAGTCTACAAGTCTGATGATTGAGTTCTGCCTCCGGTGTGTCCCTGGCCGGTGATCGTGTCGGTTCGTCAGGAGCGTCGCGGGCAGGGCGGCTCGGCTGTCCTCAATGTCGTGCCGATACAGAGGAGTTCTAGAGCTTGATCACGAGCAGGTCTGCTCCACGGGAGAGTGCCGCTGGAACAGATCTGCGTTGCCGGCGAGAGCGGGAGCCATGAGTCAGTTCTTCCTCCGGTTCCTCCCAGCCACGACCATTGCCGTGATCGCCGTGAAGATCAGAAACTGTACGGGCCATCAGACCGACGTGCGCAACGTCCCCGCGGATGCGGTGGGAAAACTGTCCTAGCCTGGGCAGAACCCGCAGATGAAGATTCCCATGAGAGTGGCGATTTCGTGGATGGGTCATCGTGGGAAAATCCAGTGGGGATCCTTCGGTTCCTCCCATGGTGGCCGATTGTCCTTGGAAATGTTGTGTGACATCTGGCCCCAGCATTCATTCATTGCTGACGAACGTGATCTTTCCCCAGCACTGGGCGTGAGGTCTGCGAGTCGTCCCCTCACAACCGCACGATGTCGTCCGTGCGGTGCAGCAGCCCGTCGGCGACGAGCCAGTCGAGGCAGTGTTTGGCCTGGTCCCGGTGCGGCCAGGCCGACAGAGCCGTCTCCACCGACACCCCACCCGGGCAGTTGCGCACCACGTCCATGATCACTCCGCGGCACTGCCGGTCGGTGCCCTTCCACGGTTGGGCGCGACGGGTCGGGGCATTGTCTGGACGCCCTGTGGCCAACCAGCGACACGAATCGGCGATCGGGCACTCGGCGCAGCGCGGGGAGCGGGCCGTGCACACCAGCGCCCCCAGTTCCATCGACGCCACCGCCCATCGTGCTGGGTCGGCGTCGGGTACCAAGCCCGACGCCAGCTCGCGTTCCGCCCGGGTGAGCGAGCTGGGGCAGTTGCCGATCCCGCACTCGGCCCGGGCGATGAGACGACGAACATTGGTGTCCAGCACCACCGCTCGACCCCCGAAGGCGAACGAGACGACCGCTGCCGCCGTGTAGTCGCCGATTCCGGGCAGAGCGACCAGCTCGTCGCGATCGCTCGGTACCTGGCCGTCGTGCTGGGTGGCGATGGCCACCGCACAGGCGTGCAACCGTAGTGCCCGGCGCGGGTAGCCCAGCCGCCCCCAGGCGGCCACGGCAGTACCGGGCTCCTCCTCGGCCAGGTCGTCCGGGGTGGGCCAGTGCTGCATCCACTCGGTCCACGGGCCGATCACCCGGGCCACCGGCGTCTGCTGGCTCATCACCTCACTGACGAGCACTGCCCACGGGGAGGTTCCTGGCCGGCGCCACGGCAGATCACGGCCATTGACTCGGTACCAGGCACAGACCGTTGCCACTGTCTCGGGATCCAGGCCGCGGGGCCGGGGAGGCGGGCAGGTGAGGGAATTCGTGACGGGGCTGTCCGTTCCCGACGCCGACGTGGCCGGACCGGATGCCCGATGGACGTCGTCAGCCACCGATCACCTTGGCCGCCGCCTCACAGGCTGCCGGGAGTGCAGCGGTGAAGACCTCGAAGGTCTCCTCGTCGTGGGCGTCGGAGAGGAACCACGCCTCGAAGCAGCTCGGCGGCAGGTTGACCCCGTCGTCCAGCATGGAGTGGAAGAACGCCGAGTACGCCTCCGCATTCTGCGACTTGGCGTCCTCGTAGTCATGCACCGGCTGCTCGCAGCCCAGGAAGACGCTGAACAGCGATGCCGCATTGTTGATCTGGTGCGGCACCCCGGCGTGGTCCAGAGCTTCGTGCAGGGCGGTACGCCACTGCTCGGAGCGAGTGTCGAGACGGGTGTAGACGCCCTCGTCGGCCAACTGCAGGGTGGTGAGCCCGGCGATCGTCGCCAACGGGTTCCCCGACAGGGTCCCGGCCTGGTAGACGGGTCCGGTGGGAGCCAGCAGGTCCATCACCTCGGCACGTCCTCCCAGTGCGGCCAGCGGCATGCCGCCACCGACGACCTTGCCGAAGGTGAACAGATCCGGCACGAAGTGCTCCCCGCCGCGATCCAGGACTCCCCAGTACCCGGCTGCCGAGCAGCGGAACCCGGCGAGCACCTCGTCGACGATCATGATCGCGTCGTGCTCGGCGGTGAGCTTGCGGATGGCGGTGCAGAAACCGGGCAGCGGCGGCACGACACCCATGTTCGCCGGGGCGGACTCGACGATGACACCGGCGATCTCGTCGCCGCGCTCGGCGAAGGCCTGCTCCAAGGCGTCGACGTCGTTGTAGGGCAGCACGAGAGTGTCCGCGGTGGAGGCCGCCGGCACACCGGCCGAGCCGGGCAACCCTGCGGTGGCCACCCCCGAGCCGGCTGCGGCCAGCAAGGCATCGGAATGGCCGTGGTACAGACCGGCGAACTTGACGATGACGTCACGCCCGGTGGCGCCGCGTGCCAACCGCACCGCCGTCATCGTCGCCTCGGTTCCCGTCGAGACGAACCGGACCTTCTGCACCGGATCCACCCGAGAACGGATCTCATCGGCGAGCATGGTCTCGGTGTGCGTCGGTGCGCCGAAGCTCAGTCCCCTCTCGGCGGCGTCCTTGACGGCCTGGACGACCTTCGGGTGGGCGTGGCCGAGCAGGGCCGGGCCCCAGGTGCACACCAGGTCGACGTAGCGGTGCCCCTCGGCGTCCCAGATCCACGGGCCCTGGGCATGGTCGATGAATCGCGGCACCCCACCCACCGATCCATAGGCACGCACCGGCGAGTCCACCCCGCCGGGAATGACCTTCTTGGCTTGGTCGAACAGTTCGGCATTGGTGCTCATCGGCACGCCCCTCTCAAAAAATGTGTCTGCCAACGGTGCGTCGTGTGGTGGTTCGGTCACGCGCCACTCCCATGACCTGGTGACTTCAGCGGTCGGGAGTGGCACGCGTGGTTCACGTCATGGGTCTCAGAATTCCTCGCGCAGCCAACCGGCGGCCTCGATCGCCCAGTAGGTGAGGACGATGTCGGCTCCGGCTCGCACGATGGAGGTGAGCGACTCGCTGATGCAACGGCGACGGTCGATCCACCCCTTGGCGGCTGCGGACTCCAGCATGGCGTACTCACCCGACACCTGGTAGGCGGCCACCGGGATGTTCACCTCGGCGGCGACGTCACTGAGCACGTCCAGGTAGTGCGAGGCCGGCTTGACCATGACCATGTCGGCTCCCTCGGCCACGTCGAGCAGGGTCTCGCGCATACCCTCGATGCGGTTGGCCGGATCCTGCTGGTAGGCCCTGCGATCGCCCTTGAGGCTGCAGTCCACGGCCTCCCGGAACGGGCCGAAGAAGGCCGAGGCGTACTTGGCGGAGTAGGCCAGGATCGCCACGTCGGTGAACCCGGCGTCGTCCAGAGCCTCACGGATCACCGCGATCTGGCCGTCCATCATGCCCGAGGGGGAGACGACGTGGGCCCCGGCCCGTGCTTGGCTGACGGCCATCGCGGCGTACAGCGGCAGGGTGGCGTCGTTGTCGACGCGTCCGTCCTCGGTGAGTGCGCCACAATGGCCGTGGCTGGTGAACTCGTCCAGGCAGGTGTCGGTGCAGATGACCAGGTCGTCGCTCACCGCGTCACGCACGGCGGCGATGCCCTTGTTGAGGATTCCTTCCGGATTCCACGCCTGTGAACCGATCTCGTCCTTCTCGGTGGGCACGCCGAACAGGTCGATTCCGGCGATGCCAGTCTCGGCGGCCTGCTCGGCAAGCTTCTTGATCGAATCCAGGGTGTGCTGGTACTGCCCGGGCATGGCGCTGATCTCGCGGGGTTCGGTGAGCCCCTCGGCGACGAAGGCCGGCAGCATGAGTTGGGCGGGGGACACCCGGGTCTCGGCGACCATGCGACGCATGGCAGGGGTGGTGCGCAGTCGACGCGGCCGCACCAGGGGACGCAGCATCTCGGGCAGGGGTTTGATGGTGGTGTCAGTCATGAATCACTCCCAGGGTTGCGGTGAGAATTCCCTCGGGCGTCGGGGCGGCCGCGACAGCAGCGGCTGGGTACCCCAGTTCGGCGAGGGTTGCGGCGGTGGGTCCGCCGATGGCAATGGGTTGTTGCCGGGTCCAGGCGAGCCCGGCCTGTTCGGTGAGGTGGGTCAAGGCGCGCGCCACCGACGATGAGGTGACGACGACCGCGGCCAGGGCCGGCCAGGCTTGCACGACGACCTCGGGCAGCTCCTCCAAGGCCTCACTGGTGTAGGCGTCGACACGGTTGACGTGACAGCCCTTGGCGGCCAGTCCCTCGGGTACCGTGGGTGCGGCGAGCTGGGAGACCGGTAGCAGGACTCGTGCGCCCTCCTCGCTCCAGGCGTCGACCAGACCGGCTCCGCTCTGGGTCTGCGGCACCAGATCTGCCTTGACGCCCAGGCCTGCCAAGACACGTGCGGTGGCCCGGCCCACCGCGGCGACTCGCATTCCCCCCTCCCGGGCCCGGGTCAGGCGGTCCGGGGGCAGCATGCGCACGGTATTGGCCGAGGTGACGATGAGCCAGTCGGCCTGCCAGGTGGCCTCCTCATGCAGCTTCTCGGCGTCCGGCAGAGTGACGATCCGCGTCACTGCGGCGTGGATGACGCCGAATCCGTGCTGTTTGAGGGCGGTGCCGATCCGGTCGTGGGATGGCTCGCGAGGTACCAGAACCGGGGGCAGGACGGCTTGGGTGCTCACCGGCCCTCCTTGCTGCCCGCTGCGGTCTGCGTACCGGGCGTGTCACTGTGAGCCTCACTGCTGCGAATTGCACTGGCGGAGTCGTGCACATCCGGGTTCGCGGGCGTGCTCCTGGACGCCGACAGATCCGTGATCTCACCGGCCCCGGCGTCCAGCAGGTCCTCGGCCAGCTTCTCGCCGATCCCGTAGGCAGCGGCGAAGTGCTCGGTGAGTGGTGGCAGCTCGATGCTGGCCTTCCTGTGCACCTGCTTGGAACCGTCCAGGGAACAGACGATGGCCTGCAGATGCAGCACGTCGGGTTGGGCAGCCTTGTCGGGGCCCCCTTCGGTGAGGGTGGCGTGGGCGCCGACCGGGGCGGCGCATCCAGCGCCCAGTCGGTTGAGCACGGCGCGTTCGGCCAGCGCCGCCAGATGTGAAGGACGGTCGTCGATGGCCTGCAGGGCCTTGGCCAGTGGACCGTGCAGGGAGTCGGCATTGCGGCACTCCACGGCCAGCGCTCCCTGGGCGGGGGCCGGCATGAGGACGTCGGTGCTCAAGCGTTCGGTGATGAGTCCTGCGTGGCCGAGCCGCTCCAGCCCGGCGCAGGCCAGGATGACGGCGTCCAGATCCTCCCGGCCGCCCCCCTTGGCGTACCGTCCCAGGCCCTTGACCCGTCCCAGCCGGGTGTCGACATTGCCTCGGATGTCGACGATCTGCAGATCAGGGCGTTTCGCCAGCAGCTGGGCGAATCGGCGTGGGGATCCAGTGCCCACCTTCGCCCCCTCAGGCAGATCGTCCAGGGTGAGTGAGTCGCGGGCCACCAGAGCATCGCGCGGATCCTCCCGCGGCGGCACCGCTGCCACCCGCAGACCGATCGGCTGGGCGGTGGGCAGGTCCTTGAAGGAGTGGACGGCCACATCACACTGGGACCCGATGAGGGCGTAACGGATCGCGGTGGCGAAGACGCCGGTGCCTCCCATCTGCCGCAGTGACGCGGTGGAGGTGTCGCCGTCGGTGGTGACGTGGAACAACTCCACCTGCACACCCTGCGCTGTGAGCAGGTCTGCAACGGTCTGCGACTGCGTGGTCGCAAGTGCGCTGGCGCGGGTTCCCAGACGAATGACTGTCATGTCTCCCATCTTGTCACGAATGATTTTTGCGAGTCCGCCTTGGTTTGGGTGATCCCCTCCGGGCGAACCCGTTCCGCAGGCCCTGACCTTGTCGGCCCTGTTTCTCTGAGCTGGTTTGTCTCTCGGTGGGAGCATTCAGGGGCACCAGATCCAGGTGTTTCGACAGTACGCAGCGTGGCGGGTGTCGATTTCGCGGCGGGCCCCGTCCGGGTACTGCGCTGTCGTTCATCTAGGTACTGCACTGGTGTGTGGTTTTTCTGTTTGTGTTGCCGGGTTGTGCCACGTGGCGTGGCAGGTTCGTGGAGTACCAACATGTTTGCCACGGGGGCGCCGTGGCGATGGGTCGGTGCGGTGCCTCAGGTTGTGACGTTTCAGAGCGCGACGTGAATGCCCCGATCCTGCGGAGCGAGGGATTGAGCCGGCACCAGCAGGACGCTTTGCTGCCGTGCCCAACCCCCATGTCGGCGGATGGCGACCGGGCTGGCTTCGTAGGGATGAGTGCGCAGGATTCAACCCCCTATGCCGACGGCTGATGGTGATTCCGGGCCTTCCCCGGTCCCGGGGAGGCTCGGTCAACAGCGGTGCCGACCCGGGGGCGAAAAACGCCCCCGGAAACAGCTCCTCAGACGGGATGTCGGTCCTCAGGCGAGCTTTCGAGCGGCGGTCCGAGCATGTGGCACCAAGGCCCCGATACCCGATCCGCTGGCCCAGGCCCCGGTGAGGGCAAGCCCCGGCACCTTCTCCAGACGTGCGTGCAACTCCTGCACCCACGCCCGGGTACGCGGGGTGGTGGGCGCCAGGGCACCGTCCCAGTGGATGATCGCCGAGTCCAGCAGCTGGTCACTCGTGAGTTTCACGCCGAACAGCACCGACGCGTCGGTCAGCGCCTGCTCGACCGACAGCGGCACCGCCTTCTCACCCTTGCGGCCGTACGAGACGCGCACCAGGTGCACGTGCGATGGGCAGGACGCTCCCAGGCTCGGCCACTTCCTCGACAGATGGGTGAGGGCCTTCGCCTTGACGGTTGTCGACCCGGGGGCGACGAGCATTCCGCCGCCACGTGGTGCCCCGTCCAGTTCCGGAGCCTGCAGTGCCAGGTTGACGTGGGCGATGGGAGCTCCAGCGGTGAGTGCTGGCCCGGTGACGTCGATCACGCCGGACAACAGGTCGAGGGCTGGGGCGGCGCTGCATGCCACGATGACCCGGTCGGTGCAGTAGGTGACCGGTTCGCCATCGGGAATCGGGGGCAGGGACGGATTGGGGTTGCGTGAGGTGGCAGCGGTGGTGACCAGCCAACGCCCGCCTTGGGCGTCGTGCCCATCCGGCGTCGGAACGTTGGCGGCCCCTGCCGTGGTGGGGGAGGCACCCGGTTCGAGTCCGGTGGGGGAGGCGCTGATGGACTTCGCCCCGGTTCGGGTGAGGATCCGGCCACCGGCGGCCTCGATCTGTTCGTGCAGGGTCTGCGGCATGCGGAACATACCACCAGCCACCGAGGCGACGACCGGGGAGTCGCCCCGGATGCGCACCTGAGCTGCGACAGCCTGCTGCAACGACCCGGTGCGCACCAGCCCGGCACGCAGTCCCGGGGCGACGACATCTGCTGAGAGCAGGTCGGGAGCCGCGGCGTGGATACCGCCAGCGATCGGCCCCACCAGTCGCGTGAGCACCTCCTCGCCCAGTCGGGTGCGCACCAGCTCCCCCAAACTCTCCGGCACCTCGTCGGGAACCGGTCGGGAGTCCAACTCGGCAGCCAGGTCGGCCGCCTTGCCCCCGATGGCGGTCACGACGTCGGCGGAGGTGACGTCGGACGGGATTCCGAGCACCGCGTCGGATGGCATGGCGAATGCCCCGTCGTCGAACCACACCCAGGAGGGCTGACGCACAGGCGGCTCGACGACCAGACCGAGTTCGGTGGCCAACTGGCTGGTGTCGGGGCGACGAGTCGCCCACCCCTCGGCTCCGATGTCGTAGGCGATCCCAGCCAGCTGTGATCCTGCGACCAGGCCGCCGGTGTAACCGCGCGATTCGACGAGGACCGGTTTCAGCCCGGCCTGGGTCAGTTGCCAGGCGGCCACCAGCCCGGCCATTCCGCCACCAATGACGACTGCGTCAACGTTTCTCACAGCGAATGCACCAGCTCCACGAGACGGGTGAGCACCTCGGGGTCGGTCTGCGCCGGAACCCCGTGGCCCAGATTGACGATGTGCCCCTCGGCCTGGGCCCCTGCTGCGACGACTGCTCGGGTCTCGGATTCCAAGGCGTCCCACCCGGCCAGCAGCAGCGCCGGGTTGATGTTGCCCTGCAACGGCATGTCCAGGCCCGACACCATGAGGGTGGCTGCGGCATCGGACAGAGTGATCCGGTGGTCCACACCCATCACCGGGTGTGTTGAGGACTGGGCGACCACCTGGGCCATCTCGTCCATGAGATGGGTGGCATTGACCCCGAAATGCACCATGGGCAGCTCCCGATCCAGCTCGGCAAGTGCCGTCAGTGAGTGTGGGGCGACGTGAGTGCGGTAGTCGTCTGCGCTCAGCGAGCCTGCCCACGAGTCGAACAGCTGCACGGCTCGGGCCCCACCAGCCACCTGGGCTGCCAGGAATGCGGCATCGAGGCGTGCCACCCAGTCCATGAGCTCCCCCCAGGCCTGGGGGTCGGAGTGCATCATGGCGCGCGCCGCGAGGTGATCCCGGCTGGGGCGACCGGCGACCAGGTAGGCGGCAATGGTGAACGGAGCGCCGGCGAAACCGATGAGGGGGGTGGTTTCACCGAGTTCGTCGACGACGAGCTTGGCTGCCTGTTCGACGACCGCTGCGTCACCTGCCGGGATGCTGGTGAGCTTTGCCACATCGGCAGCGGTGCGGACCGGCTCGTCGACCACTGGCCCCACGCCCGGCTCGATGTGCACCCCCACCCCGGCCAGAGCCAGCGGCACCATGATGTCGGAGTACAGCACCGCCGCATCCACCTTGTGTCTGCGCACCGGTTGGCAGGTGATCTCGGCGGCGAGATCCGGGGTGAGGCACGACTGCAACATCGTCGTGCCCTCACGAGCTGCGCGGTACTCGGGCAGGGAACGCCCGGCCTGGCGCATGAACCACACCGGATGGTGATCGGGACGCTGGCCGGTCATCGCGGCCAGAAGGGCTGGAGTATTCATCACCCCTGATTGTGCCCACGTCTCGCGAGCCCGGACAAACCCGGATCTCTGCTTTCCGGGCGGCTCGGGGTTGCCGGGGGCTTTCCGGGCGGCTCAGGGCTCCCAGGGGTCCAGTGGGTCCGGCGGGGTTCGGGATTCCCGGGAGTCCAGCGGAGCTCGGGAGTCCAGTGGCTTCCATGACACGCCCCGGCGTCAAGGCACGAGACCCCCTTGCGGTCAGGTGGAGTGGCTCCCAGGAACACGACTCCCGACGATCGGTCCTCCCCATGCCTCCCTGTGCGTGACATTCCTGCGCCCGGTTCTCCCGCGACATTCCTGTACGACCCTGTCCCGTGACGCTCCTGTACGACCCCGCGGCACTCCTGTACGCCTCTGTGCGACCGCCTGCCGTCCGGGGTCCGTGCCAGCCCAGCAACGAGGTTGCCCACTGTGGTCTGCTTGTTTTCCCGGTTGTGAAACGTCTCGACACACGGCGTCTGGTTCTGGGGTGCGTCATGACTGGCTTGGAGTACGATTCCCGTGCATGCGGGGATGGGCTCTGGCGGGGTGCGTGCATCATGACCACTGGCGACTCGTGGTTGAATGGCACTGTGGGTTTAACTGTTCTGTCTGTCGATCATGCTCAAGAGGGGATGGCCGTTGTCAGTGCCGCCGCTGCTTCAGTCGAAGGCCTTGCTGTCCGGCTGACGGATGCGCCGCAGGTGCGGGGGGCCATGGTCCTGTCCACCTGCAACAGGGTTGCCGTCGTCATGGAGACGGATCTGTCCGACGAGCAGCTGCGAGCGCTCGTGGCGGAGCTGGATGCGCCGACCCTGGCCGCCGACGGCAAGTTGTTGCGTGACGATGAAGCTGTGTGGCGGCTGTTCCGCGTTGCCAGTGGCCTGGAATCCATGGTCACCGGGGAACGGGAGATTGCCGGGCAACTCAAACGTGCCCTGTCCGAGGCGCGCAAGGAGTCCACGGTCAGTTATCTCATCGGGCACGTCGTGGAGGAAGCCCTCAAGACGTCCCGCAAGGTGGCCACACACACCGGTCTGGCCTCCCAGGGCCGCACCGTTGTCGCTGTCGGGCTGGACCTCGTCAGCAGGACGACTCCGCTGGAAGGAGCCCGGGTCGTCGTACTGGGCACTGGCTCCTACGCCGGCGCGAGCTGTGCACAGCTGGTCAATCGTGGGGTCTCGCAGATCGCAGTGGCCTCCGCTCGAGGCCGTGCCGAGGGCTTCGCCGAGAGCCACGAGGTGGCGGCGATCGCCCCGGACGACCTCATTGATGAACTTGCCACCGCTGATCTCGTCGTGGCCTGTCGTGGCCGCAAGGCCGTCGCCCTGGACCGCGCCACCGCCACACAGGTCATGGCTCAGCGCGATGGACGTCCCTTGCCGGTGCTGGACCTCGCCGTCGGTGGTGACGTCGAATTGCCTGCTCCTGAGGGTATTGAGGTCATCAACTTGGTCGACATCTCCGCTGCCGTGCCCGACTCGACGGAGAAGGACCGACGTGCTGCCGAGAAGATCGTCGCCGACGGGGTGCACGGTCTTGCCCTGGACCTGGAACGGCGTCGCATGGCCCCCGCCGTGGTGGCCCTGCGTGACGTTCTCACCGACCTCGTCGAGGCCGAGGTGGCCAAACTCCCAGCTGAGGGTGAGGTGTCGGTGGAGGATGCCACTCGCTCCCTGCGCCGACTTGCCGCATCGATTGCCCACATCCCCTCGGCACGCGCTCGAATCGCTTCCGAACAGGGATTGGGTGACCGTTGGCTCAATTCCTTGACCGACGTCCTGGGGATTGACGTCGATCTCCCCGCGCCGATCATCGATCTGTCCGACACAGGATCCCAGGACGATCTCAAGTGCCCGGTGACCGGGCTGACCGTTCGTGACCTCGCACCGAAATCTTGATTCCAAGGAGCACCGATGAGTGACGACTCGTTCTTCGCAGCCCCCAGGCCGGACTCATCCAGACCTGACGCGACGGGGTCAGCCGCCGGCCGACCTGAGACCTCCGCGCCCGGCACATCCACCGCGACGATCTCGTCGGACGATCCGTTGTACCCCTACGACGCCGTGGTCGTGGCCTCGTTCGGTGGGCCACACAACAATGACGAGGTGATGCCCTTCCTGGAGCACGTCTCCGGTGGACGGATCCCCCCGGCACGGTTGCAGGCGGTGGCAGAGCACTACTACCGGATGGACGGGATGAGTCCGATCAACCCGGCGACCGACCAGCTCGTCGACGCGTTGCGCCAGGCAGTCGTCCAGACCGGATCTGCCGTGCCGCTGGTGCTGGGCAACCGGCACGGCGCCCCATTCCTGTCCGACGTGCTTCGTCAGCTGCGCGACGAGGGTGCCCGCCGCATCCTCATGGTTCCCACGACGGCGTTCTCCAGCTATTCCGGGTGCCGCCAGTATCGTGAGGACGCCGCCAGCGCCCTGGCCGAGGCCGGTGTCACTGACATGACGATCGACATGCTGCCCCCGTTCCACGAGGCTCCCGGCTTCTCGACGGCCAATGCCCATGCCGTCATGAACGCCTTCTCGCAGATACCGCCGACCCCGTTGCAGGCCACTCGCGTGGTGTTCGTCACCCACTCGATCCCGCAGGGCATGCAGGACGCCTCCGGCAACGGTCGGCCCGGCAGCGACTACGTCACCCAGCACATGCAGGTGGCCAGCCACGTCGCCGATCTGGTCCATCAGTCGTTCGGCAACATGCCCAGCTGGGACCTGGCCTACTGCTCCCGGTCAGGACGCCCAAGCGATCCGTGGCTGGAACCCGACATCAACGACTACCTGCGTACCTTGCCGGGGCAGGGGGTGACCTCCGTGGTCATCTGCCCGCTGGGATTCGTCACCGACCACATGGAGGTGGTCAACGACCTGGACGTCGAGGCCTCCCGAACAGCCCGTGAGCTGGGACTCTCGGTGGCTCGTTCCGCCACGGTCGGCACCCATCCCTCGTTGATCTCCGACATCGTCATCTTCATGCGGGCCCGTGCAGCTCAAGCCCTCGGCAAGGGGCAGGTGCCCGGTTCGTGGCCCTCACCCTGCATGGCCGGGTGTTGCCTGCGTGGCGACGGGTCACCATGTCGCCCTGCCATCTCGGGAAGTGATGAGCTGCCGCAGGAGTCCACGTCCATGGATCATGATGACGCTCCGGCTCGGGCTCGTGTCGATCATCGGGATGACGCACCTTCCCAGGGCGGGTCACATGCCATCGGCGGTCCGCGGGCATCCGCCGACTCGGGCCACAGCAGTGAAGCTGCTGCCGAACCTGCAGCTGATCCCAGTGCTCGAAGCGCAGCGGGTTCGCAGGCCGACCCGGCTCCCATCCCCGTTGTCGCGCTCGCCGGAGAGGCCGCCCCAGCCGGTCGCAAACTGACCGACGAACCAGCTCCGGCCAGTGGTGATGACTCCGCCAGCGCGGCGTCGACCCCCAGCACACCGGCTCGTAGCGTCGATCACGTCGATGAGGATGAGAACGACGTCGTCGTGGCCCCCGCTCGGGCCGCGTCCGAGCACGACCTGCCTGGTCGGGCAGAACGCCTTTCCCAGGAGCCCGCTGGCCAGGGTGCGCCTGAGTCCGCTGGCCAGGGTGCGTCGCATGAGGTGGTCACCGACCACCCCACTGCCTCCGATGAGGTGCCCGAGGGTTCCTACACCGAGCCGACCGATCCCCGTGATCACAGCGTCATCCCCGCCGAGGTGAATCAGGCGAGCCTGTGGGCGATGTACTCGGTGTTCAAGGTGTCAAAGCCTCTTCCCGCCAGTGGAGATCGACGTGCTGCGATCGTCTCCGAGTCCACCGCCTGGGTGGACGAGTCGGGTGTGGAGACCCGCGGCTGGTACGACCTGGGTGGTCTGCGTGCCGATGCCGACGTACTCGTCTGGTGGACGGCAGACACCCCGGAGGCCCTGCAGGACGCCTACCACCGGCTGCGAGGCTCTGCCCTGGGTGCCTACCTCGAGCCGGTGTGGAGTTCACTGGCGGTGCACCGTCCGGCCGAGTTCAACAAACGGCACCTGCCGTCCTGTTTTGCCGGGGTGGCTCCGCGCCGCTGGGCCGCCTTCTACCCGTTCGTGCGCACCAAGGACTGGTACCTGCTCGATCCTGCCGAGCGCTCCACCATGCTCCGGGAGCACGGAATCGCCGGCGCCCGCAGCACCGACGTCAAGGCCAGCACCCTCGCCTCCTTCGCCCTGGGCGACTACGAGTGGATCCTCGCCCTGGAGGGTGATGATCTTTCCCGCGTCGTCGACGTCATGAAGGATCTGCGCTATGTGGAGGCCCGTCGTTACGTCGCCATCGACATCCCGTTCTATACCGGTGAGCGTGTCGAGCCGCAGGTGTGGGCGGACCGACAACAGCATCGTTGAGGCATGACATGAGTCCCTGGAGGGGGTTCCGCGAGCCGATCGGACCGGAGCCAGCGCATACCTACTGGATACGTCGTGGTCTGGTCGTCCTCATCGCGGTCCTCGTCATCGCGTTGATCGTCTGGCTGCTGTCCAGCCTGGCTGGTGGCTCGGCGAGGAAGGGCGGTGCGGACCCTGCCGCAGCGTCCTTCACCCCCAACCCGTCATGGTCGGACACGGGATGGGCCACCCCGATCAACACCAGTGCCAGCCAGTCGGCATCCCCCCATGCCTCACCGTCGTCCGGGGCGTCGACCCCGGCCACTGCCAGCCCGACCCCGACGCCCACTGCCTCGGCACCACCCTGCACGGCGACGACGGTGAATTCCCAGGTCAAGGCCAAGGCCCGTAGGTTTGCCGCTGGTTCTGCCGTGGACTTCACCATCACCGTCACCAATGACTCGGCCGCAGCCTGCACCTGGGACATGGCCGCGTTGCCGGTCGAGTTGACGATCACCTCTGGAGTCGACCTCATCTGGACCACCGCGGAATGTCCCGCCTGGCGGCCGAAGGGAACTCACGAGATAGCGTCTGGCAAGTCCTGGAGCGAGTCGCTCAGCTGGCCGGGCAAACGCGCCAAGGGCTGCGACCCTATCGGTGGGACGCTGCGACCGGGTACCTATGTGGCCACCGGCAAGGTCAAGGGCGGCGGAGCGTATCAATTCGTCTTCCAACTCAGCTGACATTGCCGTTCCACCAGCGATTGGTGTGACACAGCGCGATGTTCGCGTGAGTCGCATCGGCGAGACGCACCAGCCCTCCTGGCGGCAGCTCCGCGGCCTCGTTGTCCGGTCGCTTCCTGCGAGTGGGATTCTGGTGTCAGGCGACGCCCCCGGCTCGACGATGACCCCGGCTCGGGGTCATCGGTTCAGCGGATCGGACTCATCGTCCAGTGCCCGCTGCAGTTGCTCCCGGATGATGCGGGCCCGCTGGGACCCCACTCCGGCGATCTGGCTGAGTTCGCTGGTACTGGCAGCAACGATGCTGCGCAGTGTCCCGAAGTGATCGACGACAGCCTGGGCCGCTCGCGGTGACAGGTCCGAGATCGCAGCCAGTTGGCGGTGGCCACGTGGTGACACCCCGCTGCCCAGGTTGTGCACGGCGAGATCGAAACCGATCGCTTCTGCCATCCGCCGGGGATCGTCCAGCTCCTCCCAGGTCAGCTGCGACAGGGCCGAAATGCTGAAGGTCGACGGATCGGCATAGCGCGGGCGGTAGTCGTCGGAGACCAGACGCGCCAGATCGTCGACCCCGGAGACAAGTTCCTTGCGCTGCAACTGGATGAGCCGCCCCTGGACCCCCAGTCCCGAGACGTAATTGCGTACCTCGGAATCAATGCGACGGAACATCTCGATACGTCTGCCGACCTGCACCACGTCGTCGACGGCCACCGAGTCACGAACTTCCAGGATCGAGAGGTTCATCGCGGCGACACTGAGCCGTTCCCGATAACTGGCAAGGGTGTCAAGTGCTTGGTTCGCCTGGGCGAGCAGCTGATTGGGCTCCATGATCGGGTGGCGTTCCCCCTCCAGGAAGATCGCCATCGTGGACATCGAGGCCGAAACCACGACGACGGGCACCCCGGTCTGTTGGGAGACCTGGTCGGCTGAGCGGTGACGAGTCCCGGTCTCCATCGTCGGAAGGTCCCCATCGGGGACGAAATGCACCCCAGCTGCCTTGATCCTCTCCAGATCCTCCGACAGGATGAGCCCACCATCCATCTTGCACAGTTCCCGCAGAGCCTGTGGGGTGAGCTGGGCATCCAGCACGAAGCCTCCGCTGGCGACCTCCCAGACCTTCTCGGAGTCTCCCAGGACGATGAGCGCACCGGTGTGCCCTCGAACGATACGCTCCAATCCGGCCCGGATCGGCATGCCGGGGGCCAGGATCGCCATGAGATGACGCACTCGGGCCTGATATTCCTCCGGGCTGCTGTTCCTGCTCGGAATGGAGCGCGCCTGGGGGGTGGGGCAGGGGGACAGGGACTCGCTCATACCCAGACTCTAGTTCTCGCGATGGATGAAATGTGCTTCTCCGCTCCGCGTGTGCCCTGGTTCATCGGACACCCGGCTTCCGACGTATGTCGAGCACGCCGAGGGCCTCGGCCACCGTTGACACCTCGATGACGTGCAGTTCGTGCATCTTCGGGATCTTGGTGTGGGCCGCGCGAGAGTTGCGTGGCACGACTGCCAGCTCGAAACCCAACCGTGCAGCCTCACCGACACGTCGTTCCAGATCTGGTACACGACGCAGGTCACCGGCCAACCCCACCTCGCCCATGGCAATGACGCGAGTGGGGAAATTACGGTCGATCGTTGCTGAGGCAACTGCCACGGCGATGGCGAGATCAGCTGACGGATCACTGATTCGGGCACCACCCACAGTGGAGACGTAGACGTCCCGGCTGCTCAGTGGCAGCCCGGCCTTGCGCTCCAGGACGGCGAGGATCATGGCAACCCTTCCGTTGTCCACACCGTGAGTGGTGCGTCTGGGGTAACGCTCCGAGGTGGACGGGGCCACCAGTGCTTGGACCTCGGACAGCAGGGGGCGGCGTCCCTCCACGGTCACCGTCACGCACGTGCCCGGCTGGGGATCAGCATTGTCGGAGGTGAACAGACCAGATGGATCGGGAACCTCGACGATGCCCGAGTCGGTCATCTCGAAGCAGCCCACTTCGTCGGATGGGCCGTAACGATTCTTCGTCGCGCGGACCATGCGGAACCCGGAATGTCGATCTCCCTCGAAGTTCAGGACGACGTCCACCAGGTGCTCCATGGTGCGTGGTCCGGCGATGGAGCCGTCCTTGGTGACATGTCCGACGATGACGACCGCCATACCGCGTTGCTTCGCGGTGCGCACCAACGCTCCAGTGACCTCGCGCACCTGCGAGACCCCGCCGGGGGAGCCATCCGCCTCGGTCGTGCCGATCGTTTGCACCGAGTCCACCACCAGCAGGCTCGGTGAGGTCTGTTCGATGTGGCCCAGCACGGTTCCCAGGTCCGTCTCGGAGGCAAGGTACAACTCGTCGGACAGGGAATTGGTACGCCCGGCACGCAGCCTCACCTGCGCAGCGGACTCCTCCCCGGTGACGTATAGGGTACGTCTTCCGGTCTCGGCCCACTTCGCTGCAACGTCCAGCAGCAGGGTCGACTTGCCCACTCCCGGCTCACCAGCCAGCAGGATGACGACTCCCGGTACCAAGCCACCGCCCAGCACGCGATCCAACTCGGTGATTCCGGTGAGATGACGATTCGCCGCCTCCTCACCCACCTGCCCGATCGGTACCGCCGCCGAGATAGGGGCCTGGCTGCTGACGTTCTCAAGCTTCGGCGCACCGCGTTCGACGACCGAACCCCAGGTCTGGCACTCGCCACATCGGCCGACCCACTTGTTCGTCGTCCACCCGCACTCGGTGCAGATCCACCGGTCGGCATTCTTCTTGGCCACGCCGCCTCCTCACGTCCATTTCCCGGCCCATCACCAGTGTGGACCAAAGGTGAGACATTTTTTCGAGGGGTTCGGTAGGCAGTGAGGTCACATGCGCACCACGTGGATCAGATGCGCACCAGGCCACGGCCGGGAACGTCGAAGGTCACACTGCTGATACCAGGATGACCGTTGGGACTGGAGAAGTTGAACTCAATGCCCTCGACCTCGCCGGGAATCGGCTCACCGAGCCATTCCTCGACTCGCTTGCGAGACCCGCTGATCTCGATCGTCCGCATCGAGATGGTGCCCGACAAGGCGCTGGGCAGCAGCTCCGGACTGGAGTCCCACTGAAGGAAGTAGGGAAGCTGGGGGTCGGTCATGATCCCGCGCACGCCGAGCTGGTGCCACTCGAGGTAGCGTCCATCGGGAAAGTGGCGTGCCCCCGGAGCGGACTTGCGTCCCAGCCGTTCCTCGAAGGGAGTCAGATCCGGCACCGACACCACCCATCCGAGCCAGCCGCCGCCCTGCTCACTACGGGCGCGCACTGCTTGGCCGAAGACGGCTTTCTCCGCAGCCGGATGGTCCAGAACCTCGACGATCTCGACGTACCGGGGCCCAGCCAGTGGCAGGATCCGGTTGCGGGTGCCGAATCGGGGATGGATACCGCCGTTGATGAACGAGGTGCCCAGTTTCTCTCCCATTCGGGCAGCCTCGACCTCGAGGCCTTCTGGTCCGGCTGCAAACATGAGGTGGTCGACGTGCATGCCCTTATTGTGGACTGTTGACACGTGCAGATGAAATCCGGGGTTGCGCCCGAGACGTCGTGTGGTTCTGGCATAATGGACAGTTACGTGCCAGATACCGTGGGTGTCACGGTTGCGTCAGGCGGCATGACAGCGCCACCCCCGGCGCTGGGGCACCTCGCGACCCCGGGAACACCCCTGAACCACGGAAGCACCTGCGAGTGCCCCGAAAGCACTACGAGTACTGGGGGTGACGGGGTGTCCCGCGGTAAGTTTGGGGCCGTGGCAGTCCATGAAGAGCGCCAGAGCCCGCGAGTGACCATGTCAACCCCGCGAGTGACCCTGTCGACGACGTCGGTGTACCCCGAATCCACCGTTCAGGGCATCGCATGTGCCGCCGATTTGGGATTTGACGGTATCGAACTCATGGTGGGCATTGACGGAATCTCCGCCGACATCGACCGGGTCGAGGAGGCCGCCCGGGCCAATGACATCACCGTCACCTCGGTGCACGCTCCATGCCTGCTCGTCACCCCCACGGTGTGGGGAGGGCAGCCCTGGCCCCGGCTGGAGAAGGCATGTGAGGCAGCCCGTCGGTTCGGGGCACGGACCGTCGTCGTGCATCCGCCGTTTCGCTGGCAACGTGACTACGCCGCAGGGTTCGAGGAGGGCGTCGCCCGTCTGGAGGCCGATCCATGCAACGTCGCGGCGGGAGTGCGCATCGCCGTGGAGAACATGTACCCGTGGCGCACCCCGGTCGGCCGATTCCTCGCCTACGCACCCGACTGGGACCCCAGCGAGAGGTCCTACTCGCACCTCACCCTGGATCTCTCCCATGCAGCGACGGCGCAGTGCAGTGCACTCGACCTCGTGCAGCGGTGGGGGGAGCGCCTCACCCACATCCATCTGACGGACGGCTCCGGCTCGTTCCGGGACGAACACCTGATGCCCGGTCAGGGTGGGCAGCATGCCTGGCAGGTGGTGCGTGAAGCCGTCCAGGGCGGTTTTCGCGGGGATGTCGTCCTGGAGGTCAACACCCGACGACTCTCCGGGCCCCGCGAACGTCGCGTCGCCCTGTCGCGAAGCCTGGTCGAGACTCGGCAGGCCATTGCCGACGCCCTTGCCTGCACCACGCGAACTGATGGGGACTGACGATGTCACCGATCCGTTCCCGGGAACGCTTCTTCGACCTGCTCACCACCAGCGCCGTGTCGACGTGGGTGTCGTCCACCACACCGGTACGAGAACTGGCGCGCGGCTACATTGCCGGAGACAACCTCGGTGTGGCGATGGAGGTGGCTGCCGATCAGGTGTCCAAGGGGCTCAACTTCTCCGTGCGATTCCTGGCCGACCGTGCCGCCGATCGCCACCAAGCTGCGGCATGCACTGCCGAGGCCCTGGCCGCCATCAACGCCATCCGGGCTCGTCCAGAGCTCACTGGCACCGCCGAACTCTCCCTGGCCCTCACCGGCCTGGGGCTCGACGTCGACCCCGTCTTGGCTCACGACAACGCTGTCACCGTCATCGGCGCTGCTCAGGAGGCTGGCATCCTCGTCACCATCGACGACGAGGGGCCTGGCGATCATGATGCGATCATGCAGGTGCAGCGTCGGTTGCTCAAGGAGTACCCCGACACCGGGGTCGTCGTGCAGGCCGCTCGACACGACAGCCTCGACCAGCTCGACGAACTCATCACCGATGGTCGACGGATCCGGCTGTGCAAGGGGTCGTACACCGGTCCACCGTCGGTGACACTCATCCGTCCCCACGACATCGACCTGCGCATGGCGTCCTGCCTGCGCACCCTTCTCACCAGCCCGGCGCGGCCCCTCATCGCCACTCACGACCCGGTCTTCGTGGCGATCACCGAACGCATGATGAGCAGCTTGGGGCGCACCGACGTCGAGTTCCAGATGCTCCACGGCATCCGCCCCCTCGAGCAGCGTCGTCTGGTGGACGTCGGCATGCGGATGCGTGTCTACCTGCCCTACGGCACGAACTGGTACGAGTACGGCATTCGTCGCCTGGTGGAGCGGCCGGCAAACCTGTGGCTGCTGTCGCGCTCCGTCGTTCGACATCGGTGAGCGGTGGTACTGGTGGGACGTCCGGGGAGCTGATCGACATCCGGGACGCGCTGGTTCCCCGCTGATGCGCACCTAGGATGTGACCATGCGTCTTGGAGTGTTCGGAGCCACAGGTCAGGTCGGCAGGGTCATGCGAACCCTGCTCGAACAGCGAAACTTCCCGGCTGACGAGGTGCGATTCTTCGCCTCGTCCCGCTCGGCCGGCACCACCCTGCCGTGGGCCGGTGGTGAGGTGGTCGTCGAGGACACCGCCACCGCCGATTTCTCCGGTCTGGACATCGCCCTGTTCTCCGCCGGTGGGGCCACCTCCAAACAGTTCGCCCCCCAGGTGGCCGCTGCCGGAGCCGTCGTCATCGACAACTCCTCGGCCTGGCGCAAGGACCCACAGGTGCCCCTGGTCGTCAGCGAGGTCAACCCGGAAGACGTCAACGAGCGTCCCAAGGGCATCATCGCCAACCCCAACTGCACGACGATGGCTGCCATGCCCGTCCTCAAGCCCCTGCACGACGAGGCCGGTCTGCGACGTCTGGTCGTGGCCACCTATCAGGCAGTTTCCGGTTCCGGTCTCGCAGGGGTGCGCACCTTGACCGACCAGACCCAGGCCACCCGTGATCCTGCCGAGCTGGCCTTGGACGGTGCCGCCTATCAGCCCACCGATCTTGGCCCCTACGTCGCCCCCATCGCCTACAACGCTGTTCCGATCGCCGGGAACCCCGTCGACGACGGCACCGGCGAGACCGACGAGGAACAGAAGTTGCGCAACGAGTCGCGCAAGATCCTTCACATCCCAGATCTGTTGGTGGCTGGCACCTGTGTGCGCATCCCGGTGTTCAGTGGCCACGGGCTGGTGGTGCATGCCGAGTTCGCCGACGAGATCACCCCGCAGCGTGCCACCGAGCTGCTGCGCGCGGCCCCCGGTGTCGAGGTGGTTGACGTTCCCGACCCCCGTTCGGCTGCTGGTACCGATCCCAGCCTGGTGGGTCGGATTCGTGCCGACCAGTCGGCTCCCGAAGGTCACGGGCTCGTCCTTTTCTGCACTGCCGACAATCTGCGCAAGGGGGCGGCCCTCAATGCCGTCCAACTTGCCGAACTGGTGGTTGCCCAGTGAGCGAGTCGTCCGGCGTCACACTCGCCGTCCTGGGGTGTGGCACGATGGCCTCCGCCATTCTCGCCGGCCTGCTGGATGCCGACGTCGTGCGCCCCGACGAGGTTGTCGCCACTGCTGCCAGCCAGGCCAGTCGCGAGCGGATCCGCAGTCAACTCGGGGTGCGGGTCTGTGACGACAATGCCGCGGCGTGTGCCGGGGCGAAGGTCGTGCTGCTCGGGGTGAAGCCCCATCTGGCCCTGCCCGTGTTGCGCGAGGCGCGGCTGGGTCCCGACACCGTCCTCGTCTCCATCGCCGCTGGAGTGCCGACCACTGCCCTGCACCAGGCCCGCCAAGCAGGCCCGGTCGTTCGGGTCATGCCCAACACCCCAGCATCGGTGGGCCGGGGAGTGTTCATCGTCTCCCCGGCACGAGGAGCCGAGCAGGCGGCTGACGAGGTTGCCGCGACGCTCGAGCGGGTGGGGGACGTCGTCCAGGTTCCCGAGCACCTCCATGATGCTGCCACGGCCGTCTCCGGTTCTGGCCCGGCCTACATCTTCCTGGTGGCGGAGGCCATGATGGATGCTGCCGTCGGACTGGGCGTGCCACGTGCCCAGGCCAGTGAGCTCGTCATCGGCACCCTGTCCGGGTCCGCAGAGCTGCTGCGGCAGGGGCAGCACCCTGCTGCGCTGCGCAACCAGGTCACCTCACCAGGGGGTACGACGGCGGCCGCCTTGGATGAGCTGGAGGCTCATGGGCTGCGTACCGCATTCTTCCGAGCCATGCAGGCCTGCTGTGACAAGGCCAGGAGCATGGGCGACCGCTTCGAATGACGGATTGATGGGGTACGGGGCAGCCGGGCGCATGTGGCGTTTTCCCAGGAAAAGGCAGTGGTGCCTGTGCGGCGAAAATTTCAGCACAGCGTTGCGGGCGTTTCCCCAGGGGAAATCAGTGGTGGTTCTGGCCGCGTGCCCGTGCTGACAGCTTGGAGACTGATCCGGTTTGCCGTACAATTGGCGATTGTCTGCTCGAGGAATCGTTGCTGCGGCACTGAATCGAGCAATCACGTCTTGTCACGCAAGCTGTCTGTCACGGTTGCGTGACGTGTCAGCGGCTACTGCCATGTCGAGAGAGGTCAACAGTGGGTTCCGTCATCAAGAAGCGTCGCAAGCGTATGGCCAAGAAGAAGCATCGCAAGCTTCTCAAGAAGACGCGCATCCAGCGTCGTCGCGCTGGCAAGTGATGCTGATGGCGGCTGGATGAGTCAGTCTGGACGGTGATCCAGAGGGCTCATCCCGGGCCGTCACACACAAAACACAACCCCTCGAGTCGTCATAGCCTCATCAAGCCATTCCCGCATGGGAAACGTGGTGGGCGGATTCGAGGGGATGTTGTTGTACGCTCACGCAACCTGCGTGAGGCTGTATCCGCGCCAGCTCGCGTGAGTCTTTGTGCGATTGGGTGCGGGCTGAGAAGGGCGTATGTGCTACGAGTGGCTCTCAGCGCGTCCGACGAATATGCTGCACGACAGGCCCGGTGGGTTCAGACAATATCACCCTCGTTGATCAGTCCTTGACGAGGGGTCGACGAAGGGACATCACATGAGCGAGACGACCTCGGTGACCGACGCGTCTTCCGGGGCGGAAAGTCGTCCGACGGCCACGTCTCAGCCGCGCGTCCAGTTCGTCGGAACTGGTCCGGGAGACCCGTCCCTGTTGACCATCGCAGCAGTGCGGGCCATCAACGCTGCACAGGTCATCGTGCTCACCTGCCCGGCACATCGCGATCTGGTGGAGTCCGACGTCCTCGCCCTGCACGACGAGGTGCGTATCGTCCCCGCCGGGATCAGTGCGGAGGAGTCCGACGAGCAGGCCGAAGCGGATCTCACCGCTGAGCTCGTCGATTCCGCCCGGCGCGGCCTGGACGTCGTGCGTCTGGTGAGCGGAGACCCCTTCCTCGACGGAGACGTTGCCGCGGAGGCAGCTGCTCTGGCCAAGGCCGACATCGATGTCGACGTCATGCCGGGCATCTCCCCGCTCACCTCGGTGCCCGAGTACGCCGGTGTCACCCTGCACGGCCATGACGTTCAGCTCATCGGGCCCACCGCTGCTAAACGAGACTTTCAAGAGGGGGGTCACCCTTGGGCACGACGCGGCCTCATCGTCGCCCGTGTCACTGCTGGACAAGTCCCGCTGCTCGTTGACCATGCCATCGAGTCCGGGCGGGACCAGGATGAGCCGGCTGTGCTCACTCGCCACGGTGCCACCACCGAGCAGGTCTCCACGACGACCACCCTGGCTGCCCTTCCCAAGGTGCTTCCGGCCAGTCGGGTGGAGACCGATGAGATGGTACATGTCGTCATCGGACGAGTGGCAGAGGGGCCGTCACGTGAGGAATTGGACTGGTACGAGTCCAAGCCACTGTTCGGCTGGTCGGTGCTCATCCCACGTACCCGCGACCATTCGGCGGTCCTGCCTTCCCGGCTGCAGGCCTACGGGGCCCACTCCTTCGACGTGCCGACGATCTCGATGGAACCGCCGCGCACCCCGCAGCAGATGGACAAGGCCATTCGCGGACTGGTCGAGGGACGTTACGAGTGGGTCGTGTTCACCTCGGCGAATGCGGTGCGGGCCGTCACCGAGAAGCTTGACGCCATCGGGCTGGACGCGCGAGCCTACTCGGGGTTGCGCATCGCCGCGATCTTCGACTCCACGGTGGATGCCTTGACCAAGCAGGGTGTGCGTCCCGACCTCGTCCCCACGGGGGAACAGTCCACGGCTGCTCTGGCCGATGTCTTCCCTGCCTTCGACGACGTTCTGGACCCCATCAACCGGGTCTTCGTGCCGCGCGCCGACATCGCCACCGAGTCACTGTCGGCCCAGCTGTCCGACCTGGGCTGGGAGGTCGAGGACATCATCGGTTATCGCACCGTACGAGCTGCCCCACCACCAGCCGAGACACGGGATGCCATCAAGACCGGCAAATTCGACGCCGTGGCCTTCACCTCCTCGACCACGGTGCGCAACCTCGTCGGTATTGCTGGCAAACCCCACAAGTACACCGTGGTGGCGGCCATTGGGGCGCGTACTGCCGAGACCTGTGAGGAGCACGGGCTGCACGTCGACGTCGTCGCCTCCGAGCCCACCCTGCCTGCCCTGGCCGACGCGCTGGCCGACTTCGCCGCCCACCGACGGGACGACCTCATCGCCAAGGGATCACCGGTGGTTCGCCCCTCCCAGCGTCGTCGACGTGGCAGGCGTAGTCGCTGAGCAGGTTCCGGGTCGCTGAGCAGGTTCCGGGGTTTCGGTTCATCTGCAAAGATGGTTGGGGAGTGCGCCCGCGTGAGCAAGGAGAGAGCGACGATGAACCAGACCACGACCGTCCACGTCCTGCGTCACGGTGAGGTGGACAACCCCACCGGAGTCCTGTACGGCAGGATGCCCGACTTCCATCTCACGGCCCTGGGGCGCCGGATGGCGGCTCGGGCTGCGGAGTACTTCGCCGAACGGCCACTTGCGTTGCTCGTCAGCTCGCCGATGGAGCGTGCCCAGGAGACGATCGCACCGACCGCCAGTCTGCACCCCGAGCTGAAGGTCCACCTGGACGATGACGTCACCGAGGCGGCCAACGCCTTCGAGGGGCAGAGCTTCGGCCCCGGTCACCATCCGCTGCGCGATCCGCACAACTGGAAACTCCTCGTCAACCCGGTCCGACCCAGCTGGGGGGAACCCTATGTCGACATCGCCGAACGCATGACCCGAGCCATCCTCCATGCGGCTGAGAAAGTCGGTCCGGCAGGTGAAGCACTCATCGTCTCCCACCAGCTGCCCATCTGGATCGCTCGATGCGCGGCTGAGGGACGCAGGCTGCCCCACGATCCGCGGTCCCGGCAGTGCACCCTTGCCTCGGTGACGAGTTTCGGGGTTCTCGACGGGCGCATCGTGCGCGTCGACTACGCAGAACCTGCCATTGACCTGGAGCCCAGGAAGGCCCGCAGGGCCAACATCTCTGCTGGTGGTCGGGCAGATCGCTCATGAATGACGGACGTGGCCCTTTGAGCCTCATGTGCACCTCGGCGGCGGTGCCTGCTGGGAACGACACCGATGGCCAGTGACGAGCACCGTGACCGGGGGTGGTGGCTGAAATCTGCCTACCACGACCAGTGGGACGATCTGGTACGGATGGCCTTCCTGCTCTGCGGTCGTTGGAAGGACGCGGAACGGGCTGTCACTGACGCCTTTGTCGAGGTGTATCGGATCAACCCCCGGTTTCGTACCGATGACCTCGTTGCCGATTACCTGCGCACCACCGTCGTCAACCAGTTGCGTCGTCGGCAGGGACGCGCCGGGTTGCACGTCGAGGGACGACAAGGATTGCCGAGTCCACTGGATAGGCTCTCCCAACTCTCACGCATCGAGCAGGAAGTCCTCGTCATGCTGCTGTGGGCCGACCTGGACGAGGATGAGACCGCACACGTCCTCGGGCTACGCCATGGATCGGTGGAAAATCTACGTGACAAGGCCATACACACCCTGGGGAAGCAATTTCGCGCGGAGGATGGCGCAGCCCATGTCGAGTCCTGGCTGCGCGTCGCACTGGAGGAGGCTGCCTCGCAACAGGCGCCGAGTGACCAGCTGGAGACCATCGACGAGAGAATCCAGCAGGTGTCACAGCGTGGTCGTGGCCCCAGCCGGCGAGCGGTCGTCGGCAGTGCTCTGGCAGCTCTGGGAGTCGGTGTCGCAGCTCCAGTCGTGTGGGGGCGTATGCACACCCCGCGACGGTCCTCTCCGGTCCCTGGGGCCGATGAGACGGTGATCTCGGACCCATCCGACGAGAAGTCGATGTCGACTCTGCAGAAGGATGTGCCGGTTCTCTACCTCGGACGTTCGGACGGGTTGCTGTACCGCGAGATGCGTGATCTGCCGACTGCCAGTGACAAGCTCGGCACGGCGGTGACAGCAGTCATCAATGCTGCCCCGCTCGACTCGGACTACACCTCGGCGTGGATGGGTGGGCAACTCAACAAGGCTGTCGTCCACGGTGACGTCATCGTCCTGGACGTCGCAGGAGCAGCATGGGATGCCATTCGTTCCCGGGAGAAGCTCACCGCAGCCATTCGCCAACTCGTCTACACGGCCACCGCTGTCGTCGGGGATCGCAATGGTCAGAAATCAGTGCAGTTGCTGCGTGATGGCTCTCCATCGCTACCCTTCATCGGCATCCCACAGGCCAATTTCATCGAGGAGGGTACCGATCGGTGTGGACCAGTCTGGATCGATCGTCCCCAGTCCGGGCAGACCCTGGCGGCAACCAGACTCACGATCGAGGGCCAGGTGCAACGCAAGGTGCGCGCCATCAGCTACCGGATCAACCTCGCTGGCAAGGGTGATCTCATCTCTCGCGGTGTCATCACGCCCGGTCAACCCGGCCACCGGGGGTGGCGACGATGGTCGGTCTCGGCTCCGGTGAGGTCTGGAGACGTCCTCATCACGATTGACGCCGATGGCACCAAGGCGCTCAAACTCGTCACCGTGTCCTGACCCAGTGCCTCGGCACCATACCTTGGAACGACATGCACCCGGCTGCTGAGCGGGAAGTCCTCGACCATGTCACCCGCGCGTGCGAGACTTGGAACATGGAGCACTTCGACATCGCGATCATCGGAAGCGGATCTGGCAACACCATTCCGGGAGACGAGTTCGCAGACCGGAGGATCGCCCTCATCGATTCCGGTACCTTCGGTGGCACCTGCCTCAACACGGGATGCATCCCGTCCAAGATGTATGTGGTTCCGGCGGAGTTCGCCTCCAGCACGGACCAGGCACACCGGCTTGGCGTGGATCTGGAGTTCACCGGTGCCGACTGGCGTTCCATCCGCGACCGCATTTTTGGTCGCATCGATCCGATCTCGTTGTCAGGGCGGCAGCGGTTTCGCGATCAACCCAATCTCACCTTTTTCGATGCCGAGGCCAGTTTCGTCGACGAGCACACCCTGCGGGTGGGCAAGACGACGATCTCTGCCGATCAGATCGTCCTGGCAGCCGGATCACGTCCCCGGGTGCCGCACGTGCCTGGCATAGATGACTCGCGGTGGGCCGAACGCATTGTCACCTCCGACCAGGTGATGCGGGTGTCCGAGCAGCCGGAACGTCTCATCATCCTGGGTGCTGGGTTCATCGCTGCAGAATTCGCCCACGTCTTCTCGGCTCTGGGAACCAAGGTGACGATCATCAATCGCTCCGGTCTCATGCTGCGCAAGGAGGACACCGAGATCTCCGAGCGTTTCACCCGTGAGTTCGCCAAGGTGGCGTCGCTACGGATGAGTGAGCAGGTCACGGCCATCGACGTCGATGCGGGTGATCATCTCGTCGTCCAGACCGTTGACGAGAACGGCGTGTCGTACGACTACCCGGCCGACCTCGTCCTCAACGCCACCGGGCGCATCCCCAACACGGATCGGCTCAATGTGGCGGCCGCAGGTGTGGAGGTGGACGACGATGGTTTCGTCATCGCCGACGAGCACCAGCGCACCAGTGTGCCGCACATCTGGGCCCTGGGTGATGTCTGCTCCCACTGGAGACTCAAACACGTCGCCAATGCCCAGGCCCGGGTCGTGGCACACAACCTGCTTCACTCCGAGGATCTCGTGAGTTCCGACGAACGATTCGTCCCGCACGCCGTGTTCAGCAATCCGCAGGTGGCCTCGGTGGGTGCCACCGAGCGTCAGCTGCGTCAGGACGGTGTGGACCACGTGTCCTTCGTCCAGGAGTATTCCGACGTCGCCTATGGCTGGGCCCTGGAGGACCAGGGGCACTGCGTCAAACTGCTCGGTGAGCCAGGTACCGGACGCATCCTCGGTGCGCACGTCATCGGCCCCCAGGCGTCGATCCTGCTGCAGTCGTTCATCACCATGATGAGTCTCGGTATTGGGGTACGACAGATGGCTCGTGGTCAGTACTGGATCCATCCGGCGCTCACCGAGGTCGTGGAGAATGCGTTGCTGGGACTGGCTGAGCGCGCCGAGCAGGCGGACTGACGCGAGCTGGTCTGCCTCCTCGAGAACGTCCCATCCACTGCACGTGGTGAGCCCACCACGCAGGTGCCTCACGGTGCCCCACCCGCCCCCACAGCACGAGTCACTTCGTCAGACAAGGCTTGGTGCACCTGTCACCCACCGTTCGCGGACAGATCAGTCGCCGGTCCGTCTGCCAGCCATGTGGGGGATTGCTCCAGCAGCGGGATCGGTGAGGACTGCCGGGCACACAGTTCGAGCCGTCACCACCGGGTGACGGCTCGAAACTGACACGGTCTGGGCTGGTCGGGAATCGCGCCAATCAGCCGAAGCGGCCCGAGATGTAGTCCTCGGTGGCCTTCTCCGACGGGTTGGAGAAGATCTTGTCGGTGTTGTCGATCTCGACCAAGTGGCCAGGCTCACCTTGGGCGCGCAGGTTGAAGAACGCGGTCTGGTCGGAGACGCGGGCTGCCTGCTGCATGTTGTGGGTGACGATGACCACGGTGAACCGCTCCTTGAGCTCGCCGACGAGGTCCTCGATGGCGAGGGTGGAGATGGGGTCGAGCGCGGAGCAAGGCTCATCCATGAGGAGCACCTCGGGCTCAACGGCAATGGCACGGGCGATGCACAGACGCTGCTGCTGGCCGCCGGACAGCGACGCGCCGGAGCGGTCCAGGCGGTCTTTCACCTCGTCCCACAGGTTCGATCCGCGCAGGGCACGCTCAGCGGTCTCGTCGAGGAGTTTCTTGTCCTTGACGCCGTTGAGCTTCAGCCCGGCCACGACATTGTCACGAATGGACATGGCGGGGAACGGGTTGGCTCGCTGGAACACCATGCCGATGTTGCGACGTACCGCCACCGGGTCGACTCCCTTGCCATACAGGTCGACACCGTCCAGCAGCACCTGGCCGGTGCAGTGGGCGCCGGGAATGACCTCGTGCATACGGTTGAGGGTGCGCAGCACGGTGGACTTGCCGCAACCTGACGGACCGATGAAGGCGGTGACGGTTCGCGGTTCGACGGTGAAGTTCACCGATTCCACGGCGTGGAAGTCGCCGTAGTAGATGTTGAGGTCCTTGGCCTCGATGCGCTTTGCCATTGATGTTCAGCTCGCTTTCTGTCACTTGCCCATCCGGCGCAGGTACCGGCGAGAGACGGCTCGGGCGATGAGGTTCAACCCCATCACCAGGATGATGAGGGTGACGGCAGCACCCCACACGCTGGGGGTGTTGACGCCGCCACGGGTGTAGGCGTCGGTGATGATCGTCGGGATCGTGGCGAAGTTCGGTGATCCGGGGCCGTCCGCAAAGGTGGTGTTGTACTGCACCAACACCATGAGCGGGGCAGTCTCACCGAGCACCCGGGCCAGGCCGAGCACGATGCCGGTGAGCACACCGGAGATCGAGGTCGGCAGCACCACGTTGAAGATCGTGCGCCACTTGGAGACACCAAGCGCGTAGGACGCCTCACGAAGGGAGTCCGGTACCAGTTTGAGCATCTCCTCGGTGGAGCGCAGCACGGTGGGAACCATGAGGATCACCAGGGCGAGGGACGCCGCCCATGCCGACTGCGTGCCGTGGAATGTCGAGACGATCACGGCGTAGATGAACAGGGCCGCGACGATCGAGGGAACGCCGGTGAGCACGTCGACCGCGAAGCTGATGACGCGGGCGAGCTTGGTGCCACGGGCGTACTCCACCAGGAAGATGGCGGTGAGCAGGGCGATGGGGATCGAGATCACCGAGGTGATGAGACCGATGACCAAGGTGCCGACGATGGCATGCAGGGCACCCTGCTTGGCCACGTCGAGGCTTGGGTCCATGGTGTTGGCCCACCATGAGGCGTGCAGGATCGGCCCGAGACCGCGATGCAGGGCTGAGGCGAGTAGCCATGCCAGGGGCACGATGGCCAGGGCAGTGGCGAGGATCATGAATCCGGAGACGACACCGTTCTTGGTGGTGCGTGATCCTGAGGGACGTGAGAGATCCAGGGTCTCCTCCACCTGGGGGGCTTGGGTGCTCACTTCTTCACTCCTCTCTCAGCGATGAGCCGCGCTGCGGCGTTGACGATGAAGGTGATGACGAACAACGCCAGGGCTGCAGAGATGAGGGCACCCAGGGCCATCGGGTCGTTGGTCGCCTCGGCGAAGTCACGTGCGATCTTCGAGGCAAAGGTCTCGCCACCGGTGAAGATCGACGGATTGAGGCCCTGACTCAGTTCCATCGGACTGATGGTCTGCAGGATCAACGTCACGGCCAGGGTCTCGCCCAGCGCGCGTCCCAGGCCAAGCATGGAGCCGGAGATGATGCCCGACTTGGAATGGGGCAGTACGGCGAGCTTGATGACCTCCCAGCGGGTGGAGCCCAGGGCGAGGGCGGCCTCGATCTGGTCGCGTGGGGTCTGGCTCATGACGTCGCGACTCACGGCGGTGATGATCGGCAGGATCATGATTGCGAGCACCTGGGAGGCGAGGAAGACGGTACCGCTCGGATTCTCCCAGCCGGCGACCGGTTTCCAGATGGGGATCCACCCCAGGATCGCCTGGTTGATCTTCATGAGCCAGTTCTCGATTGCCGAGGACCCTAGGACGATCCCGCCCCACAGGCCGTACACGATGGACGGTACGGCAGCCAGCAGGTCGACGAGGAATGCCACCGGTCCGGCGAGTTTCTTGGTGGCCATCTGGGTGATGAACAGGGCGATGCCCACGGCGAGGGGAACGGCCAGCAGCAGGGCCAGGAGGGAGGAGATGAGCGTCGTCCACAGCAGGGCGGCGATACCGAACTCCTGCGGGGACTCGCCCGTTGCCCATTTGCGGCTGGTGAAGAAGTTCTCCGAGTTGTCCGACAGGGCGGGAACTGCATGCCAGACGAGGAACGCCAGAATGACCAGGACCAGAATGGCCAGCAGGACGGCAATCGTCGACGACACTCCGGAGAAGATGCGGTCGCCCACCCGGGAGACGGGTTTCATCTTCGATGCTGCGCTGGTGGCAGCAGGGGCATGGGCAGAATCATTGTCGCTGACACGCGAAGGACGCTCACCTGGCGTGGCGTCGTTGTGAGTGGCAGGGGGAACCATGTGTTTCCTTCAGTTCAGCATGAACGGGAGGACGAACCCTGATCGATTCGCCCTCCCGCAACTGGGGGTCGTCACGTCACGACAGTGACGACTTGCAATGTGGGTCGCGTTGCACCAAGGCTTGACGACCTGGAAGTCAGGAGATGGCCTGGGCGGAGTCCAGAGCCTTCTTGGAGACGTCGGTGGGCAGTGGGGCGTAACCCAGATCCTGGATCTTCTTCTGCTCGTCCTGGGAGGCGTAGAAGGAGAGGAAGTCCTTGAGGACGTCGGCGTTCTTGTTGTCAGCGGAGCAGGCGATCTCGTAGGTCACCAGAACAGCGGGGTACACGTCCTTGGGCGTGTTCTTGTACTGCATCTCGAGCTGGAGGTCGTTGCCCTCGCCGGCGGTCTTGGCGGCCGAGACGGCCTTGCCAGCGCTCTCACCGGTGAGCTCGACCGGGCCGTTGCCATTGTCGATGGCAGCCATGTTGAGGTTGTTCTTGGTGGCGTAGCTCCACTCGGTGTAGGAGATGGAGTTCTTGTTGTCCTTGACGGCCTGGGTCACACCAGCGGACTTGTCAGCGCCCTTGCCGGTGCCCTTCCACTCCTTGGAGTGCTTCGCGGTCCAGACGTCACCGGCAGCCTTGTTGAGGAACTTGGTGAAGTTGTCGGTGGTGCCCGACTTGTCGGCGCGGTAGTACACGGAGATGTTCTCCGAGGGGAGCTTGGCATCGGGGTTGTCGGCCTTGATGGCGTCGTCGTCCCACGTCTTGATCTGGCCGGCGAAGATCTTGGCCAGGGTCTCGGTCTTGAGGTTCAGCTTGCTGACGCCGTCGACGTTGTAGACGACGGCAATGGGGCCAGCAGCGAGAGGCAGGTGCCAAGCGTCGGTACCGCAGGTGGTCTTGGCCTTGTCAACCTCGCCCTTGTCGGGGTTGAGAGCGGAGTCGGAACCAGCGAAGTCCACCTGCTTGCCGATGAAGGACTCAATGCCGGCACCCGAACCTGACGGGGTGTAGTTGATCTTGGTCTTGGGACAGGCAGCTGCGTAGTCCTGGATCACCTGGTTGATGGCGTTGGCCTGGGCCGAGGAGCCGGCTCCGTTGAGGGTGCCTGCGGGGCAGGCCGGCTTGAAGGAGGCCGGGTCGACAGTGCTCTTGGACTCAGCGGAGGTGGCGCTCGTCGCGGTCTTGGAGCTGGTGTCGCTCGAGGAGTTGTCATCCTTGTTGCTGCCACAGCCGGTGAGGACAACGGCGCTAGACAGGGCGAGGACGGTGAGCTTAGCAAGACGGTTCGTCACTGGAATTCCTTGAAAGCTAGGGGGAACAGGATTTCCGCGTCGAGGTCGACTTCCCAGACCTCGGGCAGCAACAAGGCTAGAAGAGCGAGATGTCCGAATTGCCTAGCGTAGGTGAACAGAAAATGAACAAAGCGGCCTTCGCGTTGCGCTGCTCGGCAGCAGGTAAGATGGCCCGGACGTCTCGTTCTCGGGGGGTGGCAGTCGTCATGTACGTGCCGCGAGATGGCACATGCGCCTCAGGACTCAGATGATCGAGTCGAGTCGTTCCTCGGCAAGTGATTTTCCGTCCCTGTCCAGGTGAACGATGAGGCACTCCGCTGTTGACATGGGATGGTAGACGACCCCCAGGGCATGATTCATGAGTGGCAGTACCGGCCGATGCCCACAGATGGCCACTGGCTGGGCGGGGTCGTTCAGCGCGTCGGCGACGATGCGGCACATCCGGGCCCCGGTGCGATCCGGATCCTCGGTGTGAACCTCCTCGGTGAGCTCATCGTCTGCCCGGACGTCGACCCCGATCTGCTTGGCGTAGGGGGTGAGGGTCTGCACGCACCGGGCAGCGCTGGAACTCACCAGTCGATGCACTGCGTAGCAGTCGAGAATCTGGGGGAGGGCCTCGGCCTGCCGTTTCCCGCGCCGGTCGAGAGGGCGTCTGGCATCGTCGCGATGTTTCCTGCTTGTTCCGGCGGCCCACTCCTTGCGGCTCACGGCCTTGCCGTGGCGCACCACGACGATCGTCGTCGTCGGTAGGGGGACCGACAGCGCCTCCTCGAGCACCTGGAGCTCCGAGGGATAGGTGAGCAGATCATCTGCCCTGTCCACCGGGAGCCAGAGGACCTCGTCAACCTCATCGTCGGGGGAGTGCCCCTGTTCCTCGAGCGCCTCGCCGATCCACCACGAGACCACCTTCGGCCCCACCTTGCGAATCGAGTACTCGACCGGTTGGAGCGGCACTCCCAGCCGAATCCGGCAGCCGGTCTCCTCGGCCACCTCACGCACTGCCGTCAACGGCAGTGGCTCATTCCTGTGCTGCTTGCCCTTCGGCAGGGTGATGTCCCGGTACCGGGGACGGTGCACGACAAGCACCTCACGGGTGCCGTCTGTTCGGGTACGCAGCACGACGGCACCAGCTGCCCGAATCGGTTTGCGGTGACTCATTTTCTCCGCATCCTGGTACGACGGATGAGCTCCTCCTGCAGATCGGTGAGGGGATTGCCCTCCGAGTCACGCGACACCTGGGTCCAGGTGTCGCCGGTGAGTTGCCAGGAGACGGTGTTCTCGTCGAAGGCGAGGTTGAACAGGTCGTCGATCTCGGCGACGTGGGTGCGGTTGGACAGCCCCACCAGCGATTCGACTCGCCGGTCCAGGTTGCGGTGCATGAGGTCCGCCGAGCCAATGGCCACGATGGGCGAACCGCCGTTCTCGAACCAGAATATTCGGGAGTGTTCGAGGAATCGGCCGAGGATCGAACGCACCCGAATGTTCTCGCTGAGTCCGGGGATGCCCGGCTTGATGGCGCAGATACCGCGAACCCACAGATCCACCGGCACGCCGGCATGGGAGGCGCGGTACAGGGCATCGATGATCCGCTCGTCGACGATGGAGTTCACCTTGATGCGCACGCGAGCCGGCCTACCGGCCTCCTTGTTCGCCATCTCATGGTTGATGGCCTTGATGATGCCGTTGCGGATCCCCTCGGGGGCCACCAGAAGTCGACGATAGCGTTTCTCGGCCGTCATGCCCGACAGGTGGTTGAAGAGTCGGGCGACATCGTCGGTGATGATCGGATTGCTGGTGAGCAGGCCGAAGTCCTCGTACTGACGGGCCGTCTTGGGGTTGTAGTTGCCGGTCCCGACGTGGGCGTAGCGACGCAGCCCGTCCCCCTCGTCGCGAATGACCATCGAGAGCTTGCAGTGGGTCTTGAGGCCAACCATGCCGTAGACGACGTGCACCCCGGCTCGCTCCAGCACCCGGGCCCAGGCGATATTGGCCTGCTCGTCGAATCGGGCCTTGATCTCCACGACGGCGAGCACCTGCTTGCCGGCCTCGGCGGCCTCCACCAGGGCGTCGATGATGGGGGAGTCGCCGGAGGTGCGGTACAGCGTCTGCTTGATGGCGAGCACCTGGGGATCGGCAGCCGCCTGCTCGATGAACCGTTGCACACTTGTGGCGAAGGAGTCGTAGGGATGCTGGACGAGAACATCGCGTCGCCGGATCGCCGCGAACATGTCAGCGGGCTGGGACGTCTCCACCTCGGCCAGGTGGGGATGGGTGATCGGTAGGAAGTTGGGGTACTTGAGGTCGTCACGGTCGACGTCGGCCAGGGAGAACAGGCCGGTGAGATCCAGTGGTGCGGGGAGTCGGAACACCTCGTTGTCGTGAATGCCGAGTTCCCGTACCAGTAGGTCGAGCATGTCGTCCTGGATGTCGTCCTGCACCTCCAGACGTACTGGTGGACGCCCGACGTTGCGGCGCAGCAGCTCCTTCTCCAGGGCGAAGAGGAGGTTCTCGGCGTCGTCCTCCTCAACCTCGAGATCCTCATTGCGGGTGACGCGGAAGGTTGTGTGCTGCAGGACGTCCATACCGGTGAACACCTGGTCCAGGTGACGACTGATGACCTCCTCCAGTGGCAGGAAACGGCCCTGCCCGAGGCTCACCAGACGTGGCAGCACCGAGGGCACCTTGATGCGCGCGAACTGCTGCAGGCCGGTGGTCGGGTTGCGCAGCATGACGGCAAGGTTGATCGACAGCCCGCGGATGTAGGGGAACGGGTGCGAGGGGTCGACTGCCAGCGGGGTCAGTACGGGGAAGATGCGTTCGGCGAAGAGGGCGCGCATCCGCGTCTTCTCCTCGTCACCGAGATCGACCCAACGGACGATGTGAATGCCCTCGCTCACCAACCCGGGACGCACGTCGTCGTTGAAGATACGAGCCTGCTCGGCGACCAGCTCATGGGTGCGCTCCAGTATCGACTCGTGAAGGTCACGTGGCATCTGTCCGGTGACGGTGGGCACGGCGACACCAGCGTCGATACGACGTTTGAGCCCGGCGACGCGCACCATGAAGAACTCGTCGAGATTGGAGGAGAAGATGGCCAGGAACTTCGCACGCTCGATCAGCGGGACGCGCTCGTCATCGGCGGCGAGGTCGAGCACACGCCGGTTGAACGCCAACCAGGACAGTTCACGATCGCTGTAGCGTTGACGTGGCAGATCAGCATCCGCCTGTGCGTCATGCGCGGGCGGGTATGCCTTCTGGTGGGCCATGTGCACCTCTCTCGGCGGAATCAGTTCGTGGAAAACGTGTCGGCACCAATCTACCTGTTCCGTGCCACTCGATGTCGTGTGACCACCGGGCTCCGTGGTCGGCCTCGTCGCCCCAGCTGTGTGAGCCCAGTCGGTGCTTCCGAAGTGGGGCAAGGTCCCTGGGGGTCAGCGATTGACCTGGAACCGGTACCCCACCGACCGGACGGTGTGGATGTGACCCTCGAACTCCGGACCGATCTTTGCGCGCAGTCTGCGGATGTGGACGTCGACGGTACGTGTTCCACCGTAGTAGTCGTAGCCCCACACCTGTGACAGCAGTACCTCACGACTGAGTACCCGACCGGGATTGGCCACGAGGAACTTCAACAGTTCGAACTCGGTGTACGTGAGGTCGAGGCTCATGCCGCCCACCGTCGCGGTGTACCCGTCCTCGTCGATGACGAATGGCCCCGCAGTGACGAGTGAGTCGTCGGGGCCAGCCAGGATGAACCTGATCCGGGCATCCATCTCGAGGGGGCTGGCAGTCTCGACGAGGAAGTCGTCGACCCCCCACTGGGGGCTGAGCATCGGCAGGGCTTCCTGAGGTACCAGCGCGACGATCGGTCTGCGCAGGCCAGCGGCAGCCATTCTGGCGCACATCTGACGGGCATCACCGGGAGCAGCCCGATAATCGACGAGGGCGAGGTCGGCTGCCGTGGCCAGGCTGATGGAGCTGGGGCCGGGAGCGCCGGAGTCGGCTCCTGGCGTCGCGCTGCCAGCGGCCGTGGCGTCAGCGGATGTCGTGGCACCACGACCCGCCATGGACCCACGTACCGACCTGGTTCCGGTGAGTGGTGTCGTTGCTGGGTCCAGTGGCAGTAGTTCGATCTCATGGTCGAGCAGGGTCAGGGCGTCGGGTGATGGAGTGGTCTCATGGGTGAAGAACGCGATCCGCGCCACGGGTTCCTCCTCGCCAGTTGACCAGAACACGACTGCACGGACATTGTGCCAACCCTTCGGGTGACTGTGCAGCTGCCAGCTCGGTGAGCCGACCCATTCCACAATTTCCGAACCATGGGCTTTCCTGGTGATGGGGATCAGGCCCCAGCGATGAGGATGGGGATCAGGCCGGGCGTGGGTACCATCGGAGGTGTGATGAAGGACCTGCCCGACGACTGGTTTCGTCCCGGTTCCCATGAGCAGCCGGACGAGGACGAGCAGCACGCCAGTTCTGAGCAGGGGGAGAGGAACAGGTATCGCAGGTTCTCCCGCCGTGCCAAGGACCTGGAGACACACGGCCGGGTTCATCTGGATCGTGACGAGCAGGGTGGACGATCCGTGGTCGTCGGTCACCGGATGGACCAGGCTTCACCGTCCAGTGCCACCCGGGCCTTTCGCCGTGGGTGGATGCTCTGGGTCCTGCTCGCTCTGGCGGTGGGGGTCCTGGTGGGTACTGTCGTGGTCAGGTCGTCCGGCATCGACTCCGGAGCACCGGACTCCGTCGTCTCCGTACCGGCGGACAATGTCACGGATGCCCCTGCCCCCTACACCGGGCAGAGCAGACCAGTGACGTCGATCACGGCGAGCGCCACCTGCACAGCCGATCCACGCAGTGGCATCAAGGGAGGCCTGGTGAATTACCAGCCAGCCAATCTGGTTGACGGATCGTCCCAGACCGCCTGGCGGTGTGACGGTTCGGCGAACGGGCAGAAGATCACCCTCAAGGTGCCGGACGGTACATCGGTGGTGGGAGTGGGACTCATCAATGGCTATGCCAAGAGGACAGATGGGGTGGATCTGTATCCCCAGTACCGTCGAGTGCTCAAGGTGCGGTGGGACCTTCCCGACGGCGAATGGTTCATCCAGGATCTCACCGATGACTCCCAGACGTTCCAGACCGTCATGATCGCTCCCACCCGGGTGCATGGTGGCATCGTCATGACGATCATCGACTCCACGCTGCCGGGGGAGGACATGGCGAGCAGGGACGCGGTGCTGCTGTCCCAGGTCGCCGTGTTGGCCGCCAAGTAGCTCGTCGCCAACCCCCTCGGTCGTTTGCCGAGGGCGTGGCCCGTCAGTCCCAGTTGTCGGAGTCGATGATGATGGTGACGGGCCCGTCATTGACCAGGTGGACCTTCATGTCTGCTCCGAACCTTCCGGTTTCCACGTGCGCGCCAAGGTCTCGCAGGCATTGCACCAGATGATCGACGAGCGGTTCGGAGACCGGGCCGGGAGCCGCCGCGCTCCAGGAGGGGCGGCGTCCTTTCCGGGTGGCAGCGTAGAGCGTGAACTGGCTCACGACGAGGATCGGGGCGTCAATGTCACTGGCGGACCTCTCCTCGTCGAGGATGCGTAGGCTCCAGATCTTTCGTGCGACCTTCTCGACAACGTCCGAGGTGTCGGTGTGGGTGATGCCAGCCAGGACGACCAGTCCGGGCGAGGTCAGTTCGCCGACGACGTCACCGTCCACCGTGACATCGGCACTGGCTGCTCGCTGGATGACGACGCGCATGGTTCCTCCTCGTGGTGGATCACCTGGGTGCGGCGGCTGCCCGGGTGAAGTGGAATGGGACGTACGGCCCTTCGGACTGCACCTGCTGATCGGAGGTTGCCCGGATCCGGGGCTCGGTCCGCAGGTTGCAAGGGTCGGTTCGCTGAGTGCAGGAGCCAATCCTTGGGTTACGGGGCGGTGATTCGGTCCCACCGTCCCGACAACGCGAACGGTGTCGGTGGTTCGTTGGTACGAGCACACATCCTACGGTGGATTTCCAGCGCTGTGGGCGATGAGAAGTGGGAGTTCCTTGTTGATCCCGTAGACTTGATGGGTGGCCATCACCGATCTCGTCGTGCTCGTAGCGCTGTGTCTGGGAACTGCTGTGACATTGGGGTCGTGGGTCATCACCGCGTTCTGCCGACGTGGCAGGCGGTGACGTCATGTCAAGAAGTAGAGCAGTAGAGGACTCATGGTCTTTCACATTCCCGACGATCTGAATCGCGATCTCATGCCCCTGGCCTGGATGATTGGCCACTGGGAAGGTGACGGGCATGGTGCCGAGACCGATGGCACCCAGTTCGAGTTCGGTTGTCAGATCGATTTCACCGAGAACGGTGGGGATTTCCTGCACTACATCTGCCAGACCTACCACAAGAACCCTGACGGCACCCCGGCACGTCCGCTACGCATGGAGACCGGGTACTGGCGTCCGCGGGTGGATTCCAAGAGCCTCACCGTCGTCATGACGGCGCAGGAGGGCTGGTCGGAGCTGTGGTCCGGCTCGATCGACGGGGCCAAGATCGAGATGCGCACCGACACCGTGGTGCGTGCCGATGATGCCTCGGTGGCCTACACCGCCGGACAACGGCTCTACGGGCAGGTGAACTCGGATCTCCTGTGGACCTTTGACCGTTCCGTGGAGGGGGACGCCCTCAAGCCCTACATGTGGGCGCAACTCAAGAGGGCCTGACATGCCGGTACTCCTCACCGACGGACCGGACGCCGGACTCGTCTCGCACGTCGGGAACCCCAACGTCGAGCAGCGTCACATCGAGGACGGCGCCGGGTGGCTGGCCCTGACGAACCGAGAGGTGTTCTCGGTGAGTGGGCCGGATCGACTCACCTGGCTGCACTCACTCACCACTCAGCATCTGGAGAACCTGCAGCCGGCCGAGACGACGACTGCGCTGATCCTCGATCCCCAGGGGCACATCGAGCACGTCATGCACGCAGTCGATGACGGCACCACCTTCTGGGCCTGGACCGAACCGGGCCGTGGTGACGATCTCGTCGCCTGGCTCGACTCGATGCGATTCATGATGCGCGTGCAGGTGCGCCGACACGCAGATCTTGCCGTGGCGTGGACCGGGGCAGACGTGGCAACCGATCAGGTTGACGTGGTTGCCCGGCTGAACTCGCAGATCGCCGGGGGAACGGAATTCATCGTCCCGATGGGTGAGCGTGCCGATCCTCAGACAGTGCAGTTCGGCAACCACGTCGACACCGAACCGGTGGGTGTGCTCGCCTGGGAGGCCACGCGGATCGCTTCCGGCATCCCGCGCATCGGCCTCGACACCGATGCGCGCACCATCCCCAACGAGATCGGGTTGTACGCCACGCACCTCGACAAGGGGTGTTACCGCGGTCAGGAAACCGTGGCGCGAGTGCACAATCTGGGCCGTCCGCCACGGCGTCTCACCATGCTCATGCTTGACGGGTCCGACGCCGAACTGCCTGATCCGGGAGCCTCGGTGATTCTGGAGAGGCGAAAAGTGGGGCAGCTCGGTGGCGTTGCCATGCATCACGAACTCGGTCCGGTAGGTTTGGCGCTGCTCAAGCGCAATGTTTCCGTGGACTCGGTACTCACCGTCGATGGTGTTGCAGCCAGTCAGACCATTCTGGTGGATCCCGAGGTGGGGTTGCATGTACGTCCACAACTGTGATTCCGATGCTGGAGCCGTCGAATGGGACATGTGAAGGAGTTTTGAGTGTCGTCCAAGGTCGAGTTCAGCCGAACCCAGAAACTGTTGACGGCTCTGGTGGACGTCTGCGTGTTCATCGGTGGAATGTACCTGTCGTTCTACCTGCGTTTCGGGTTCACCATTCCCGCACGAAACCTCAATGACGCCAAGGCCGCCATGGTCACTGGAGTCATCGCGTTTCTCCTTGTCAGTGCGCTGTCTGGCATGTATGTGCTGTACAACAAGACGTTGCTTGACATCGCGGTCATCACGGTCGTCGACCAAGCCCTGGTGACGGTCCTCATCATGGCGCTGACCTTCGTCGGACGGTGGTTCGCGTTCCCCCGATCGGTGCTGCTCATCAACTTCGCGGTGAGCACGGTCCTGCTGGGGCTGTGGCGTCTTCTCGAGTTCAAGACCTATCAGAAGTTGCGGGGCGTCAAACGGGTCATGATCGTGGGCCCTGCCGAGGAGCTCAATCGCTCGGTGGTCAACTTCCTCTCCAACCGCAGTTCACGGCACCGTCTCACCCATGTGGTGGACGGCAGCTACCTGGAGCAGATTCGCGACCATCTCGACGAGTTCGACACCGTGCACGTCTCCGACGACCTGCCCGATGAGGATCGGCTTGCCATCTACGACTTGTTGTTGCGGGAGGACAAGGAGATCTTCCTGTCCACGAGTTTCGAGCATCTGCTGCTGGTCAACCCGACCATCATGAGTATCGAGGACGAGGCCATCATCGCCGTGAGCCCGTTCCGCATCCCGGCCGAGCTGGACGTCTTCAAACGGCTGTCCGACATCCTCATCGCCCTTGTCGGGCTCATCCTTGCCTCGCCAGTCATGCTCATCACGGCCATCCTCGTCAAGGCAACGTCGCATGGCCCGGTCTTCTATCGTCAGACCCGCGTCACTCGTGGTGGCAAGGAGTTCAACATCCTCAAGTTCCGCTCCATGTCGGCGAGCGCCGAGAAGGAGTCCGGACCCATGCTGGCCACCTCCCATGACCCGCGTGTCACCCCGGTCGGCAAGTATCTGCGAAGCCTGCGCATCGACGAACTGCCTCAGCTCTTCAATGTCCTGGTGGGAGACATGTCGATGGTGGGTCCGCGTCCGGAGCGGCCATTCTTCGTCGAGCAGTTCGAGCAGCAGAATCCGCACTATCATCTGCGTCACTCAGTGCGTGCCGGGCTCACTGGCTACGCCCAGGTGTACGGGAAGTACGCCTCGGACTTCTCGGCCAAGCTGAACTTCGACCTCATCTACATCAAGCAGTACTCCCTGCTCATGGACGTCAAAATCCTCATCCAGACGGTGAAGATCCTCTTCGACAAGGTCTCCAGCCGGGGAGTTGAGGACGACGAGGCCCCCACCGACCAGGTTCGGCTTCCAGAGGGGGTCAAGCACCTGTCCTGACGCAGAGGGGCCTGAGAGGTCGAGACTCGGACAGGTTCTCGGGGACAGGTACTTGTGGTGCTGAAAAAACATTGGGGGCCTGCCTCTCGGCAGACCCCCAGGTCATTCACGGGTGACAGCTCGTCACACGCGCAGACGCGATCAGTAGACGACGACCTTCGTGCCGACGGGAATCTTGTTCCACAACCAGCGGGCCGCGTTCATGTCGCGCACATTGATGCAGCCACCCGAGCCGCGGGCCCAGCCGTAGCGGGCGAAGTCGGCGGAGTAGTGGATGGCCTCACCACCGTCGAAGAACATCGCGTACGGCATCGTGACGTGGTAGATCGTCGAGTAGTGGTTCTGGTGCTTCATGTACACCTTGAAGACGCCATTTCGGGTCTGGGTGCCAGGAGCCCCGAAGCGTGCGTCGAACTCGGCGATGATCTTGCCGTTCTCCATGTAGCGCAGCTTGCGGTCAGCCTTGCTGGCACAGGCCACCTTGGCGCCTTGTAGGCAGCGGGAATCCATGTGCTTGTTGGCGGGTTTGGATCGGGAGATGGCATTGTTGGGAACCCATCCCTGCGTTCCTCGGAACCAGACGGGAGCCCACCCACCACGGGGCATGTCGCGCATCCCGACGTAGGCGCCACGACGAATGGTTCCCACCGTCTTGGACGATGACGATGCAGTGGCCTTCACGGCAACATTTTTGGTGGCATACACGACGGTCTTGGCGGGGATCTCGGAGGTGCTGAGGACGACCTTGGGGATCCAGGCGTCCCGACCTCGGTAATTCACCGGCCACCATCCGCCCTGGGCGGGGCCGCGGGTGCCGACGTACTTCCCGCGGTTGATCGAGACAACCTTTCTCGAAGACATCGATGCGCGGTCGTAGACGTAACTGTTGTTGGTGATCCAGACCAAATGGTTGCGGTACTTGGCGACAGGCTTTCCAGAGATGTACTTGACGTCGATCCTGGCCTGTGTGCCACGGTAGTTGACGAGCCACCAGTTGCTCTTGCCGTTGCGTCCGTAGGAACCGATGCGGTCGCCAACGTGGGATCGTGCGATCTTCTTGCCGGCGAGGTCGTAGACGTTGGCGTCGGCGTTGAGGTAGACGACCCCCTTCTGCGGTGGTGTCGAGGGCCGGGCGGTTGCAGTTGGTTGGGTGGCCGTAGCTCGCTGGGGAGGGGCGGGAGTCTCAGGTGACTCCTCGAGCCGGGGGCTGGAGCTTTCCGGGCTCGCAGCGGGGGAATCGGTGGGCTCGGGCTCAGCAGAGTGCTCAGTCGCGGCTGGAGCGCTGTACGGGGTTGGAGTAGGGGTGCCTGACGTGGCTGCAGGATCTGCATGCGCCTGCAGAGGGGCCATGCCCAGGAAGAGCGCTGTCGACAATGCTCCAGCTGCGAGGGTTCGTGACAATGTCATAGGTGACCTCGAGGATAGGGGTGATGAGGGCAGGTGCCGTGCATGCTGGGCACGGGATCTGACTGGCACAGATTAATACCAGTGCCTCTCAGAAACACCATCTGGGGCGGTGAAATGGTGGTGCAGACGTTTTCATATCTGCCCCACCACTCAACCGGCACGTGAGCGTCTTCCTGTGAACGGCCTGGTCGCCGCGGTTTACGCTGGTGGCGTAAGAAATGAGAACTTTTCTCAGTCGGTGCGGTGTGCTTCAGGCCTTCTTGGCACGGGTGCGTGCCTTGGCCCGTTCGTGGGCGTTGAGCTCCACCTTGCGAATGCGCACCATGTCCGGCGTCACCTCGAGGCACTCGTCCTCACGGCAGAACTCCAGCTGTTGCTCCATGGACATCTTCGTGGCCGGGATGAGCCGCTCCAGCTCGTCGCCAGTGGAGGAACGCACGTTGGTGAGGTGCTTCTCCTTGGTGGGGTTGACGTCCATGTCGTCGGGACGGGAGTTCTCGCCGACGACCATGCCCTCGTAGGTGTCCTCACCCGGGGAGACGAACATCGTGCCGCGCTCCTGCAGGTTGAACAGGGCGTAGCTGGTGACGGTTCCCTGACGGTCGGCCACCATGGAGCCGGTCTGACGGGTGCGCAGCTCCCCCACCCACGGCTGGTAGTCCTCGAAGACCTGGTTCATGATGCCCTGACCGCGAGTCTGGGTGAGGAACTCGGTGCGGAAACCGATGAGGCCACGGGCCGGCACGACGAACTCCATGCGCACCCAGCCCGAACCGTGATTGACCATGTGCATCATCTGGCCCTTGCGCAACCCCATCATCTGGGTGACGGTGCCCATGAACTCCTCGGGAGCGTCCACGGTGACTCGTTCGAAGGGTTCGTGGAGCTTGCCGTTGATCTCGCGGGTGACCACCTGTGGTTTGCCCACCGTGAGCTCGAATCCCTCACGACGCATGAGTTCCACCAGAACGGTGAGTTGCAGCTCACCGCGTCCCTGTACCTCCCACTGGTCCGGGCGATCGGTGGAGTTGACGAGGATCGAGACATTGCCGATGAGCTCCTGGTCCAGGCGGGCCTTGAGCAGGCGTGCAGTGAGCTTGTCGCCAGAGCGTCCCGACAGCGGCGAGGTGTTGATGCCGAACGTCATGGCCATCGACGGCTCGTCAACGTGAATGAGCGGCAGCGGCGTGGGGTTCTCCGGGTCGGAGAGGGTCTCACCGATGGTGATCTCCGGAATACCGGCGATGGCGACGATGTCACCGGGCCCCGCAGACTCTGCCGGCACCCGTTCCAGGGCCTCGGTCTTGAGGAGTTCGGCCAGCCGTACGTTCTGCACCGATCCGTCCCGGCGACACCAGGCAACCATTTCTCCCTTGCGCAGCTGTCCGGAGACGACGCGGCACAGCGCCAGACGTCCCAGGTACGGGGAAGCGTCGAGGTTGGTGACGTGTGCTTGGAGCACCCCGTTCTCCTCGTAGCTGGGAGCCGGGATGTTCTCGACGATGCAGTCGAAGAGGGGCTGCAGGTCGGGGGAGTCGGGCATCTCGCCGTCGGCCGGCTTGGTCATCGAGGCCCGGCCGGCCTTGGCGGAGGCGTAGACGACCGGCACGTCGAGCAGGGAGGCGTCCTCGTCCTCCGACAGATCCATGAAGAGGTCGTAGGTCTCCTCGACGACCTCGTCGATCCGGGCGTCGGAGCGATCCACCTTGTTGATGACGAGGATGAGGGGGAGCTTCTTCGCGAGGGCCTTGCGCAGGACGAAACGGGTCTGGGGCAGGGGTCCCTCGGAGGAGTCGACGAGCAGGATGACGCCGTCGACCATCTCCAGGCCGCGTTCGACCTCACCACCGAAGTCGGCGTGACCAGGGGTGTCGATGATGTTGAAGGTGATCTCCTCGTCATCGCTCATGCGATGGGTGACGGCCGTGTTCTTGGCCAGGATGGTGATGCCCTTCTCACGCTCGAGGTCCATCGAGTCCATGACGCGCGTGTCGACGTCAGCACCCTCGCGGAATGCGCCGGACTGCCACAACATTGCATCGACAAGGGTCGTCTTTCCGTGATCGACGTGGGCCACGATGGCGATATTGCGCAGATCATTGCGAACGGGCATGAAAAATCTCCGGTCGGTTGACGGGTAGAGAAAGGCATGCGCGAAAAAGGCATCCCCACCCGAGTGTAGTCGTGTTCGTCGTCGGACTCATTCGTCGTGGCGCGGCAGGACGTGCTGACAGTTCATGCTGATCTGGTGGGGCTTCTCGGCCCACGCTCCCGCGCGTAGCGGGATCGGCATAGGCTAGGACCCATGGCCAAAGACCCCAGTGACGTGTCCGCTCCCGATCAGGAGAACGCCGACGAGGACGTCGTGCTCGCCGACTCCTCGGTGATCTCGGCGTTGTCCGCCCAAGGCAGAGAGCACTTCAACGACGTTGCGAAGGACCATCTGAACTCGCCTCTGGTGTGGGCGCTGCTGGCCGAGGGTGCCCTGCTCACGGGCAGTGAGAGTTCCGACATGGCTGCCTACTCCTACGCGAGCACAGGTGTGTTCCTGGGCAAGCAGCTGCTGGAGGAGGCTGGCTGGGAGCCCGGCGACACCCTGCTGTGGCAGCACCTGCCCAATCAGGGGCTCATCCGTGCCATGCGGGCTCGGGCCCAGGCGGCACGTCGACTCGGCGCCGAGGAGGAGTCGACGCAGTTGTGGGCCGATCTTGAGGAGCTGTGCCCAGATCTGCCGCAGTGACCAGTCATCCGTGACAGGCCCGGCAAAGGTGGGCGATCCCTGGCCGGAGGGGTAGTCCTCGGCGGGGATCCAGACGCGGCCCGGCACGGGTGGGTTGTCCACATCGAGAATCCGTGCTCCCCGTGCTGATTGCCACGTTCGGCCAGCACGGCGAGCGCAGATGAGGGACAATGGCGTATCGAACGTCGATGATGACGATGGATGAGGAGGGGCCATGACCGAGCATGTGGAGTTTCGCGACTATCAGCCTCAGGACGTGACGAAGATCTCATTCGGCAGCCCCGGTTCGTTCGCCGAGCGGATGGACATGGTTGGTTCAGTCGGCCGGGTCGCCGTGTGGCGTGGTGAGATCGTCGGATACGCCGTCACCTGGCTGGCGCTCGTGCATCGGACTCGTCGATTCGTCGAGGTGGAGGTCGCCCCGAACTCACGAGGGCATCAGATCGGTACCCGGTTGCTCGACCAGGTTGCCGAGGCGTCTGACCGTCCCTTGGCCGTCAAGGCCATCGAGGGCTCCGACGTCGAGGAGTTCTACTTGGAACGTGGTGCCAGGCCCTACGCCGTCTGCCCGCCCCTGGAGCTGCCGCGGCGCAGTTTCGAGAAGGTCGTCAACCGGTTGGGCTCGGTCGACGACGTCGTGGCCGGCTCCACCCTGGCGCCGGGAACCGTCGAACTGTTGTGGTCGCAGATCTACACCTGGACCCACGAGGAGTGGTCACCGGTCGACGACTCGGACGAGGCGCGTGCGGCAATCGCCTCCGAGACCCGCGAACTCGACCTGGATCGTACTGCCGTCGCCCTCGTCGACGGGGAACCAGCCGCCGTCGCCTTCGTCTTCGACGATCCGGGGGCGTCGACCGTCTGTGCCGAGTCCGTGCGACGGGACACCCCTGACGCCGACGAGGCCCTCACCCGGGCCGTCGCCTGGGTCGTGCGGGACGCTCATGGTCGCTCGGAACACCGACTGGCCTTCGACGGTCACGAGTCCGACCCGCATTTCGGACCGTTGGCGCGCCGGCTCTGTCTGGAGGGAGCACGCCTGAGCCTGCTCGAGATTCCCGCCCCGAGTCGCGCTGATTCCTGATGTCACCTGTGTGGTGGCGGGCAGTGACGCACCTCACCCCCTCACCACGGGCAGACGAGGTTGAGTGACGACACCGCGTGGCCATGACGCGTCTCCTTCGTTGGGCAGACGGGGTTGGGGTAGAGGGGTTTCCCGGTGCGGCATTGCCCTGCACCTGAGGTGGCCAGAGATTGGCCTCAGGTCTGCATTGTGTGCAAGGGAGCCCTCCCTGTCTTGGCGTTCTCCCTGGCTTCGGAAGGTCGGTGGTCCTCCAGACCAACGGATCCAGGTCAACGGAGAACCGGGGGGAGCCGCAGGGCGTGTGGAGCTCGTTCGGGTGCAGCTGCCGGACGAGACTCGGTGTGAGAAACCCTCATGCCGTAAAGTTGGACCGGTTGCACCGGCAGTCCAGCTGTCCGAGGAGATGGAAAGAGTATGCCCGGAATCATCGTCATGGGAGCCCAGTGGGGCGACGAGGGAAAAGGAAAAGCCACCGATCAGATAGCCGAGCGAGTCGACTACTGCGTCCGGTACTCCGGGGGCAACAACGCTGGGCACACCGTTGTCGTGGGTGACGACACCTTCGTCATGCACCTGCTGCCCGCTGGAATCCTCAACCCCAACTCCACCGCAGTACTCGGAAATGGCGTCGTCATCGACCTGGACGTCATGCACGACGAGCTCGATGCCCTGGAGAAGCGCGGCGTCGAGGTGCCCCACCCCCTCATCAGCGCCAACGCCCACATCATCACCCCCTACCACCAGACGATGGACCGGGTCACCGAGCGATTCCTGGGCAAGCGCAGGATCGGCACCACCGGACGCGGTATCGGCCCGGCCTACTCCGACAAGGTCAACCGGATCGGCATCCGCGTGCAGGACCTCTTCGACGAGTCCATCCTGCGTCAGAAGGTCGAGGCCTCCTTGGACCGCAAGAACCAGACCTTGGTGAAGATCTACAACCGACGTGCCATTGACGCCAACCAGGTGATCGACGGGCTGCTCTCCCACGCCGAGCGGATCCGTCCCCACGTCGTCGACACCTCGCGTCTGCTCAACAAGGCTCTTGACGACGACAAGGTTGTCCTCTTCGAGGGGGCCCAGGCCCATCACTTGGACATCGACTTCGGCACCTACCCCTACGTCACCTCGTCCAGTCCGATCGCCGGCGGTGCGTGTACCGGCACCGGCGTCGGACCGACCCGCATCGACCGGGTCATCGGCATCGCCAAGGCCTACACCACCCGCGTGGGTCAGGGGCCGTTCCCCACCGAGTTGCTCGACGAGAGTGGTGAGGCACTGCGACAGGCTGGCGGTGAGTTCGGGGCCACCACCGGTCGGCCACGCCGGTGCGGCTGGTTCGACGCCGTGGTCGTCGAGCAGGCGGTGAACGTCAACTCCGCCACCGACGTCTTCCTCACCAAACTTGACGTGCTCACCGGCATCGAGAAGATCCCGGTGTGTGTGGGTTACGAGATCGACGGTGAGCGCACCGACGTCATGCCCACCACCCAGTCGCAGTTCCATCACGCCAAGCCGGTGTATGAGTACCTGCCCGGGTGGACCGAGGACATCACTGGGGCCCGCCATCTGGACGACCTGCCCACCACCTGCCGCCGCTACGTCGAGCGACTGGAGGAGCTCATCGGATGCCGGATCTCCGGCATTGGCGTGGGGCCGGGACGCGAGCAGTCCGTGGCCGTGAACAGCCTCATCGACTGAGCACGGTCACCAGGGGACTCTGGCGTCAGGAGGGCTGATTCGCCGCAGTGCGCGAGCCGCGGCCGTGGACGCAGGAGGAGGAATCGAGCTCGACCCCGTAGTCTTGACCCGTGGCTCAGATGACAGTTCTCGTTCTCGGCTCGGGCGGGCGCGAACATGCGCTTGCCCTGGCATGCTCCCGCGATCCCCAGGTGGGGCAGGTGCACGTGGCCCCCGGCAACCCCGGGACTGCCTCGTTCGCCGTCAATCACGACGTCAGTCCGACCGATCTGCCCGCCGTCGTCGACCTGGCGCGCTCCATCGAGGCCGACCTCGTCGTCGTCGGCCCGGAGGCCCCGCTGGTCGCTGGCGTGGCAGATGCCCTGCGTGCGGCCGGGATCCCGTGTTTCGGCCCCAGCGCTGCTGCTGCTCGTCTGGAGGGATCCAAGGCCTTCGCCAAGCAGGTCATGGCCGACGCCGGGGTGCCGACTGCTGCGTCCTGCGTCTGCACCGACCTGGACCAGGTGGCCAAGGCGCTGGATGGTTTCGGGGCTCCACACGTCGTCAAGGATGACGGGCTCGCCGGCGGCAAGGGAGTCGTCGTCACCGAGGATCGGGATCAAGCCCTTGACCATGCGCAGCACTGCCTGGAGGCAGGTCACGAGGTTGTCATCGAGGAGTTCCTTGACGGACCGGAGGTGAGCCTGTTCGCCATCTGCGATGGGGAGCGTGCCCTGCCGATGCAGCCGGCCCAGGACTTCAAACGGGTCGGCAACGACGGCACCGGCCCCAACACCGGTGGCATGGGGGCCTACACCCCGCTGCCCTGGGCGCCGCACGATCTCGTGGACCAGGTGAGCCAGCAGATCATCATGCCCACCTTGGCGCAGATGCAGGCCCAGGGAACCCCCTTCATCGGTCTGCTGTACGTCGGCCTGGCCTTGACGAGTACCGGCCCCAAGGTCGTCGAGTTCAACGTGCGGTTCGGCGACCCGGAGACCGAGCCCCTGCTGAGCCTGCTCGAATCGTCGCTGGCGAGCATCATGCTGGCAGCGGCCCAGGCAGACCTGTCGATGATTGACGGCCTGCGGTTTCGCCCCGAGTATGCGGTGGGCGTCGTCCTGGCTTCGCAGGGATACCCGTCCGCGCCGATCACCGGCCGCCCGATCACGGGTCTGACGAGCCAGGACGCCGATGTCCTGCATGCCGGAACTCGGCTGGACGGTGACCAGCTCGTTGCCTCGGGAGGCCGGGTCCTCGTCGTTCTGGGGCATGGCGAGACCCTGGCGGGGGCACGTCAGGAGGCCTACCAGAACATCTCGGAGATTCAGCTCGACGGCGGGTTCCACCGTGATGACATCGCTGCCGCTGCTGCCGAGCAGGAGGCTGTCGCCGGTCTGGCCAGTGGCAACTCGTCGCACGAGGCCCCCAGGCATGCGACGGCGACACCCGAGGAACCGTCGTACCGGAACAACCCGTCAACCAACTGACCCCTCAGTCGACAAGGAGATCTCATGAGCGCACCCAACGTCCTGGCCAACCGCTATGCCTCCTCACAGATGCGTGCGATCTGGGGCCAGGAGAACAAGATCATCGCTGAACGCCGGTTGTGGATCACGATCATGGAGGCACAGGCGGAGCTCGGTGTCGGATTCGGTGGCGAGGACCCCGCCACGGTGATCGCCGACTATCAGGCGGTCGTCGAGGACGTCAGCCTCGACTCCATCGCCGAGCGCGAGGCCGTGCTGCGGCACGACGTCAAGGCCCGTATCGAGGAGTTCAACGCCCTGGCAGGTCATGAGCACGTCCACAAGGGCATGACGAGCCGTGACCTCACCGAGAACATCGAGCAGGCCCAGGTGCTGGACTCACTGCGCCTGGTGCGCGAGCGCATGGTGACCTGCCTGGTCGGAATGGCCAACCTCGCCCGCCGCTACTCCCAGCGTCCCATGACAGGGCGCTCCCACAACGTTCCCGCCCAAGTGACGACCCTGGGCAAGCGATTCGCCACCGCCATCGACGAGATGCTCTTTGCCTGGCGGCACGTCAACGAGCTCATTGGCCGCTACCCTGCTCGCGGCATCAAGGGGCCGATGGGGACCAGTCAGGACATGCTCGACCTGCTCGACGGCGACACCGACAAGCTTGACGAGCTGGAACGCCGGGTCGCAGACCAGCTCGGCTTCAACGACGTGCTCATCTCCACCGGGCAGGTCTATCCCCGCTCCCTCGACTTCGAGGTCGTCTCCACCCTGGTGCAGATCGCCTGTGCCCCCTCCGACCTCGCCACGACGATCCGGCTCATGGCAGGCAACGAACTCGTCACCGAGGGATTCAAACCCGGTCAGGTCGGCTCGTCCGCCATGCCACACAAGATGAACGCCCGGTCGTGTGAGCGTGTCAATGGTTTCCTCATCGTGCTGCGCGGTTACCTCACCATGGCTGAGGGGCTGGCCGGTACCCAGTGGAACGAGGGGGATGTCTCCTGCTCGGTGGTGCGGCGTGTCGCCCTGCCGGACGCCTTCTACGCCGTTGACGGCATGTTCGAGACGTTCCTCACCATCCTGGCCGAGTTCGGGGCGTTCCCGGCCGTCATCGACGCCGAACTGCATCGTTACCTGCCGTTCCTCACGACGACGAAGGTCCTCATGGCCTGTGTGCGTGCCGGTGTGGGCCGGGAGGAGGCTCACGAGGTGATCAAGGAGCACGCTGTCGCCGTGGCCCTGGACATGCGCGAGACGGGTCAGGTGGACAACGACCTCTACGAGCGGCTCGGGGCCGACGAGCGTATCCCGCTCACTGCTCGGCAGCTGCATGATCTCGTGAGCTCACCCATGGAACTCACCGGGGCCGCCGAGGACCAGGTGGCGGCGCTGCTGGCCAAGGTGGCTGACATTGCCGACGACTTCCCCGAAGCCGCTGCCTACCACCCTGGCCTGGTGCTGTGACCCCAAGCGCCGCTGGCACTGTCCCCGGGACGTGATGTGCGGGGTAGTGACTCGGCGCACATCGCTCGTCCGCTCACTCCTCCAGGGTCACGACCTCGTCGGTGGGCAGGTGGTGGCAGACGTCAACGAGCTGCTGCACCTGTGGACGCAGGACGACCGTGGGGCGGGCCACCAGTGCGATGTCACGGTGTGGGCGAGGTGTCACGAATTCCCGTAGGCACAGCCGGGCGTCCCGCTGTGGTGGGATGGCCATCCTGGGCAGGATCGTCGGTCCGGAGCCGGCAGCCACCAGCTCGAGCAGGGTGCCGATCGACGAGGCTGCCATGTCGAGGCGATGCCCTGCCCCTGATTCGGCGCAGACGTCCAAGGCCTGGTCGCGCAGGCAGTGTCCCTCGCTCATGAGGAGCAGGTCCCTGCCACGTAGGGCCAGGGGATGTATCGGTGTGGTGCCAGCCAGGGGGTCACTCGCCGGTACGGCCAGGAGGAAATCCTCCCGGAACAGCGGTACCCGGCTGAGCATCGGGGTCACCGGGGTGGCGATGAGGGCCACGTCCACGGCACGCTGCTCGAGCATGGTGAGGAGGTCATTGGTCGGTTGTTCGACGATGACGATCTGCAGATCGGGCTGCTGTGCGGCGATCCCACGCAGCAGTGGACCGGCCAGGTAGGGAGCAAGGGTGGGGAAGACCCCCACCCGCAACGGGGGAGCGGGCTGACCTGCGCATTCGCGCGCCGCGGCGTGAATGTCGTCGGACAGCGCCAGCATCTGACGAGCCAGTTCGGTCACCCGCACCCCAGCCGCAGTGAGTTCGGCTCGTCGGCCACGAGCAACGAGGCCCACACCCAGATCGTCCTCCAGACGACGAATCTGGGCAGACAAGGTGGGCTGGCTCACTCCGCACGCCTGGGCAGCCTGACCGAAGTGGCCAATGTCTGCCAAGGCGACAAGATACTCCAGCTCGCGCAGATTCATGGGTTCAGGCCTGGCTGCGGATGAGGTGGTCGAAGGCCGCCAAACTGGCCGTCGCTCCCGATCCCATCGAGGTGATGATCTGCTTGTATGCCTGGGTGGTGCAGTCCCCGGCGGCGAAGATCCCCGGAACCGAGGTGCGGCACCGCTCGTCGATGACGATCTCGCCACGGCCGTTGATTTCCACGGCTTCCGACAACCACTCGGTGTTGGGCAGCAACCCGATCTGGACGAAGACCCCGGACACGTCGATGGAGTGGTCCTGTCCACTGGCGCGATCGGTGTAGCTGAGCCCGGTGACTGTGGTGCCGTCCCCGTCGATGCTCGTGGTGGCGGCACCGGTGATGGCGTCGACGTTGTCGAGCTTGCCCAGGGCGGTGAGCAGCACCTCGTCGGCCTTGAGCTCGTCGAGGAACTCGATGACGGTGACGTGCTCGACGACGCCGGCCAGGTCGAGGGCAGCCTCGACACCGGAATTGCCCCCGCCGATCACCGCCACCTTCTTTCCGCGGAACAGTGGACCGTCACAGTGCGGGCAGTAGGTGACTCCCCTGGTGCGGTACTCCTCCTCACCGGGAACTCCCAGATGACGCCAGCGGGCACCGGTGGCGAGGATGACGGCTCGCGAGCGCAGGTTTCCGTCGGTGAGGTGGACGGTGACACCATCCTCACCGGGTGTGAGACCCGTGGCGTGCTGGTGTTCGAGGAGGTCGAGTTCGTAGTCGGCCATGTGGGCGTTCAGTGAGGCGGCCAGCTCGCTGCCGGTGGTGTGCGGTACCGAGACGAGGTTGTCGATGGTGGCGGTGTCGAGCACCTGCCCTCCGACGCGATCGCCCACCACGGCGGTGCGGATCCCCTTGCGTGCCGCATAGACGCCGGCAGCGGCCCCGGCCGGGCCGGCACCCACGACGAGGACGTCGTAGGGGTCACGTTGGGAGAGGTCCTCGTGGGCACCGGATGCCGCCTCGGCGTCCAGCTTCTCGAGGATCTCGGTCATGGTCATCCGACCCGAGCCCCACTCCTCGCCGTCCAGGAAGATCGTCGGCACCGACTGCACGCCCTTGGCCGCCACCTCGTCGCGGAAGGTCGATCCCTCCACCGCAGTGTGCCTGATGTTGGGGTTGAGCACGCTCATGGCGTTGAGGGCTTGCACGACGGTGGGGCAGTTGACGCAGCTCAGCGACATGTAGGTGACGAACTCGTGATGTCCCTCGACCGTGGTGACGGCCTTCTTGAGGGCCTCGTCCTCCTTGATCTCGTGGCCTCCCACCTGCAGCAGGGCGAGCACGAGTGAGGTGAACTCGTGGCCCATCGGCAGGCCAGCGAACCGTACGCCGATATCGGTGCCCGGGCGGGTCACGGCGAAGGACGGCTCGTAGTGGCTCGCCACCGGGTCTGCCACGCACACCGCGTCCGACAGGTCGGCGATCTCGGTGAGCAGCTCGTCCATCTGACGGGACTTCTCGACGCGGGTCGTGTCGTCGCCGGTGTAGGGGGACGGGACGAGTGTCACGTCCGTGGTGAGCATCGTCAGGTAGCTGCGCAGTTGGGTGGTGAGGTTGGTGTCGAGCATGGGAACTCCGGCAGTGGGGGTGGTCAGGTGAGGCAGGGCGGCAGATCTCGGGGTGTCGTGGACACGTTGGCACAGGGCGACGGGCCCACGACATGCGACGCAGGAGGATCAGATCTTGCCGATGAGGTCGATGGACGGGGCCAGGGTGTCGTCGCCCTCGTCCCAGTGGGCCGGGCACACCTGTCCGGGATTCTTGCGGACGTGCTGGGCGGCCTTGACCTTGCGCACCAGTTCGGTGGCATTGCGGCCGATGCCCTCGGCGGTGAGTTCGTAGAACTGGATGATGCCGTCGGGGTCGACGAGGAAGGTGGCGCGATCGGCCTGACCGGCACCGACCCGCTCCACGTCGAAGTTGCGGGTGAGGGTGAGGGCCGGATCGCCGATCATCGTGTACTGCACCGTGGAGACGTCCTTGGAGGTGTCGTGCCAGGCCTTGTGGACGAAGTGGGAGTCGGTGGACACCGAGAACACCTCGACACCCATCTTCTGCAGCTCCTCGTAGTGCTCGGCGAGGTCGGCCAGCTCGGTGGGGCAGACGAAGGTGAAGTCACCGGGGTAGAAGAAGAAGATCGCCCACTTGCCGGCGATGTCGTCCTGGCTCACCTCGACGAGTTCGCCGTCACGGAAGGCGTTGGCATGGAAGGGGAGGATCTGGCTGTTGATGAGACTCATCGGTTCTCCTTGTCGTTGGGGACTGGCGACTATGAGAAAATCTATCACGTCGGCAAAACTCATAGATGAAAACTATGGGACCGTGTCGAAAGCTCCGCCCTTGTGCCGGTGATCCGTGGCCAGTCGTCCCAGACCACCGTGGCGACACGCGTGGTGAGTCCGTGCCGGTGATCCGTACGAACAGCATGGTTCTGCGAAGCAGCACGGATGGTTCTGTGCAGAGGTGGTGGGCGCTCACAGCGGCGAAGAACGAACCTATCGAATTGCCCTGGAACCGTTGATCTCCGGTGATGCTCGCGACCTGGTGGTTCGGCGTCCCCAGTGAGAGATTGAAACGTGACGGGGTGAAACGTGGCATGATTCGACCATGGCCACTTCTGTCGATGCCCTCGATCTGCCTCTCATCGCTGAAGGAAAGGTGCGCCGTCTGTACCGCCTTCCCGAGCCGGGGCGGCTGCTCATGGTCGCCACGGATCGCATCAGCGCCTACGACCACATCCTCAGCCCCGAGATTCCCGACAAGGGCAAGGTGCTCACCGGGATCTCGCTGTGGTGGTTCGATCAGCTCTCCGACATCGTGCCCAACCATCTCGTCTCCACCGACGTGCCACCGGTCGTGCAGGGCCGCGCGATGGTCGTCGAGGAGCTTGACATGTTCCCGGTCGAGTGCGTCGTGCGCGGCTACCTCACCGGTTCGGGGTGGAAGGAGTACCAGCACAGTGGCACGGTGTGCGGTATCAGCCTGCCCGAAGGGCTGCAGGATGGCTCCAAGCTCCCCGAACCGATCTTCACCCCGGCCACCAAGGCCGAGTACGGCGAGCACGACGAGAACATCGACTTCGCCCATCTGGTCGCCATCGTCGGGGCCGACGCCGCCGAACAGCTGCGCGACCTGTCCATCGCCATCTACACCCGGGCCGAGGGACTGGCCCGTGACCGCGGCATCATTCTCGCCGACACCAAGGTGGAGTTCGGACGCCGCGCCGACGGAACCATCGTCCTGGCCGACGAGGTGCTCACCCCAGACTCCTCACGGTTCTGGGAGGGATCGACCTGGGCTCCCGGAGGTGCCAACAAGTCATTCGACAAGCAGTACGTTCGTGACTGGCTCACCGGCCCGTCGGGGTGGAGCTCGTTCTCCGGCCAGGAGCCTCCTCGACTGCCCGATGACGTCGTGGCCGCCACTCGCGCCAAGTACGTCGAGGCCTGGTCCCGGCTGGCCGGGGTGGAGGACCCGCTCGGTGACGCATCCACGCTGCCCGACGTCGAGGGTTCCCGCGGCGTAACGACGGTGAGTGCGCCGCGCAGCCCACAAACCGATAGGATCGGTGACATGACACGTGTTGTGGTGGACGTCATGCCCAAGCCCGAGATCCTGGACCCGCAGGGAAAGGCCATCACGGGTGCCCTGGGACGTCAGGGTCACGAGGGGCTGACCGTGCGTCAGGGCAAGCGATTCGAGATCACTGGTGAGGGTGTCGAGAATCGGCTTGACGAGGTGCGTACCGTCGCCGAGGAGATGCTCGCCAACACCGTCATCGAGTCCTACGACATCCACGTGGAGCAGTGATCATGACACCGAGGATCGGAGTCGTCACCTTTCCCGGCACCCTTGACGACCAGGATGCCGTTCGCGCCGTGCGCATCGCCGGGGCCGAGCCCGTGAGTCTGTGGCACGCCGACGCAGACCTGCACGGTGCGGACGCCGTCATCCTGCCCGGCGGGTTCTCCTACGGCGACTACCTGAGGGCTGGTGCCATCGCCGCCCTGTCCCCGGTGGTCGGCGAGATCAAGAAGGCTGCCGCCGCGGGAATGCCGGTGCTGGGTATCTGCAACGGCTTCCAGGTGCTGTGTGAGGCACACCTGCTGCCCGGCACCCTCATGCGCAATGAGCAGCGCCGGTTCCACTGCACGGTCTCCGAGCTCATCGTCGCCAGCAACGACACGGTGTGGACCTGCGACATGACGGCCGGACGGGGCCTGCACATCGCGGCCAAGCACGGTGAGGGCAACTACGTCGTCGATGCCGAGACCCTTGCCCAGATCGAGGAGAACCATCAGGTGGTCTTCCGGTACCGGGACAATCCCAATGGGTCGGTGCACGACATTGCCGGTGTCACCAATGCCGCAGGCAACGTCGTGGGTCTCATGCCGCACCCGGAGCACTCGGTGGAGATGCTCACCGGCGGCTCGGTGGACGGTCTGGACTTCTTCGCCTCGGTGCAGAAGTTCCTGGCTGCCCAGTCCGCGTGACGCTGACCATCTGGGTGCACGGTCTCCTGGCGCGGTCGTCGCGGACGGACATCGCTCGACCGAAGTCGCTGGTGGCCTGACCAACGTCCTTGCGTGTCGGGATTCCTGCGTGTCGATGATCGCGCGGCTCAGCTGACGTCTGCCCTGCTGACACGCTGGCCCAGCACAGACCTTGGATCCACCGCAGGCAGTGCAGCAGCTCCGTCCAGCCCCTCCCCGATCGGCTCGACGATCCGGGCTCGTGGTGCCAGCCGTTCCAGCTCGATTTCGAGAGCCTTGCGGATGAGCGTCGAGCGCATGACCCCACCCAGCAGGGCGACGGGGGAGTCCTCGTCCCCAAGCCCCACGCGGCGCAGGCCGGTGGCCGTGGAGCAGGCGAGCTGTGCGCCGGCCTGGCGACAGATCGCCACCGACACCTCGTCTCCCGCTTCGGCCGCCAAGCTCACCTGGGCCGCCCAGCTCGCGACACGTGCCACCTTGTTCGGGTCGGCGTGCAGCTGCAGGTAGGCCTGCTCGATGTCGTCGAACTGAGCACCGATGGTCTCGGAGAGGACTGTGGCGGGGCCTCGTCCGTCATGGGCGCGCAACACGGCGCGCATCCCCTCGCGTCCCAACCAGAAGGCCGAACCGTCATCGCCCAGGAACCATCCCCAACCGTCCACCCGGGCCGCCGCAGTGGGCCCGACGGCGAAGGTGATGACTCCGGTGCCAGCTGCCGTGACGACACCCAGCTGATCGCCCAGGGCGCCGAGGTACGACGTGATGGAGTCGTGGGCCAGCAGTACTCGACCGACTCCATAGGGCTTGAGGGCCGCAAGAACTGGAACGGGGTCTTCGTCGTCGCGGGCTCCCGATGACCCGATGGCCACTGTGCAGTGGGAACCGGTGACTTCGGGGTGCTTCGCTACGACGTTCGCCATGACGGCCGCAAATTGCGGGGCGAGGGGCAGGGCAGTGCGCACACCGGATGAGGTGACCATCCACCCTGGCCCCCAGGGACCAGGTTCGCAGCGGACTCGGGTGCTGGATTGTCCGGCGTCAACAGCCAGGAAGGGGGACTCACTGCGCACGACATCACTCATGGGTTCAAGATTATGAGGCAGATTCGAGGCAGCGTCTGATACGGCATCCCAGGCTTTCCACCTTCTGCGGCGATGTCACTCAGGCTCGAAGTCCTGGCTCGCAGTGACGAGGGCGTCGGGCAAACCAACGAGGCTGCCTGTTGACGAGGTGCTGGTACCATAGATGCGTATCTGCCGGAGCGGTGTGCGGTTGCTCGGCGAGAACTGAGGAGGCGTCGATGAGGGGTCTTCGGTTCGTGGTCGTCATGACTGCGTGTGTGTTGCTCTGTTTCGGCGGGGCGGGTTGCAGCACGATCCAATCTGAGGCGGATGTGCAAGCAGCGGATAGCGCCGACGTTGCCGTGCCCCGTGCGCTGCGCAAAGAGTTGGACTCGCGGGGGCTTGCCTCCCCGGCTGAGCGTGCGGACGCCGCGCAGGTGTGGTTTAACGAGACCAGGCCGATAGACATCTCTCTTGGTGGCCATTGGGTGGTGCGTAGTCGTGAGGGGACCCGGTTGCGTGTCGACTTCTACGTCCGTGTGGAGTCAGGCTCTCTTCTGCCACCTGACGGGGGGAAATCGGCACACTCGGTTGCGTGTCGGGTTTACGACGTGGCCCATGGGGTGACGGTCCAGCAGGTCGATTGTCCAAAGGAATCGCTGGATGACCTACCCTGACACGGTTGCCCTTGCCCGGGCTGGGTCCTGAGACCCCCACCTGCCGTTGTGAGGCCAATCATCACGGCGACGCCTTGCAGGCGGGGGCAAACGTCGGTGCCAACGACGAGAAGGGGTACCACAACACTTTCACCGACGTGATATCCATGAACCCCGGTGGTCGATCGTCCCTCAACCCTCAAGGCGTACCGCGCACCCATGGCCTACGGTATGGACACAGCCTCCGTCCATGGTGGTTCACAGCTGCGGTCGTGCTGCCGGGCGCTGAGAAATTGCTTGGGACAGCGTTAACGACGCTACTCCAATGATCAGTGCTATCGGGATTGGTGCGTAGCTGGTCGTCGACGGTGATGTAACCGCGCTCGTCGGTTGCCACTCCGGCGGCCTCAAGATGGAGGTCCTCGGTGGCGGGGGATCTGCTAGCTGCCACCAGACACCTTCACGCTGTGAGGCCCGGTGAAGCTGGCCACCCCGTCAAGGAGGAGTACTTTGCCTTTCAGCATGACGTGGTTGGCGTGGTTCAGTCTGGCGATGAGGGTGTCCCGGTCGGCGACGGCTGAGGTGAAGTAGGAGACGGGGTCGCGCTGTCCCGCTTGGATGCCGAGTCGATGAGGTCCTTGGTGGGTACGTACGCGTCGTTGATGCAGCTGCCCCCGTACATCTGTGCTGATCTCTCGACGAGGGCGTCTTTGCGTTCCTCCGCCGCCAGACGTCCGGCGATCGTTTTGCCGGCCTTGCCCCATCCGATGACCAGAACATCGGCCGTGGACTCTTTATTCAACAATGGTTTGCCCTTTCGTATATACGCGATTGGTGACCGGTGGTTCATCAAAGCGCCGACGATGCTTTGTGAGCTGGTTCAGCAGGGCACTCGGCTTGCTGAAGCTCGACTCATGCTTGGGTGAGGCTTAGGGAGTCCCTTTTGGTCGATGATCACGGCTGGCTTGTTGTCGTTGTGATTACCGGCCTGACCACGGTATTGTGTGAAGACACACGGCTAAGGGCCAGTAGAATGATACGAGACTATGTCGGGTAGGCGTGATGTCCACGATGATGTGTTCTTCATGCAATATTCATTGACACCGATCATGCTTATGCCATCGAACCGGGCGAGGTCGTCGATCAAGACACGCTCGCCCTAGACAGTACTCTGTTGATCGCGGTGCGTTGCGCGATCGCGGGTGCCCCCGGGGATCGAGGTGATCCTCGGTTCCGAGTAACCATGACGATTTTGATCCCGCAGTTGTCTGGAAGGGCTTCGACTATGGGGGATCTTAGCTTCGTATCTGGGCAAAGATGCTCGTACTCTGATTTACGAGGGGCGTGTTTGTATTCTATCCGTGTTCGAGGGTTGGTTTAGAAACATGAAGATCGTAATAATTAAAATTAGGTAGCCTACGGCTAGCACAGATAGGGTATGTATGGACGAGCGGGTGCTGGATGCCCAGAGGTGGGTCAACACGACCTATTCGGGGGTTGCAGGGTATGAGCGTTGCCCCGAGAACGGCAAGACGAACTGGGCGACGATGTACTCGCTTACCGAAGGCTTGCAGCACGAGTTGGGAATCCAGAAACTGTCGCATGCGTTCGGTCCGACCACGATGTCCAAGGTGGATGCCCGTGGTGGTGTCGGGCCAGGTGAGCGGAACAAGAACATCGTCAATATCATCAAGTGTGCCTTCTACTGCAAGGGCTATCCCGGTGGGAATTTCGATGGGATCTGGAATAGTTCACCCCCTTTTGGGCCAAAGTAGGATGCAGTGGCGGGGTCCTTGTATACCATGACCGACAACATGGGTATTGGGAAGCAGGAGAGACTGAATGCCAAACTGTTCAAGGCCTTGCTCACAATGGATGCTTACGTCCTAGTCGCCGGAGGTGATCCGGAAGTTCGTAAGATCCAGCAGTGGTTGAATGGCCGGTATTGGCGGCGTAGTTTTGCAACGCTTATCCCTACGGAGGGACATTATTCACGTGACGTTCAGAAATTACTAATGAAGGCCCTCCAGTCTGAGTTTGGGATAGCGGACGCCTCGGTGAATGGGAATTTCAGGCCGGCGACCCAACGGCAGTTGGCAGCCCATAGTTTGAAGCCCGGTGATAGTGGCGTTCTTGTCGAGTTGCTGTCTGCGGCCTGCGTCTTCAACGGTGCTGTTCCAAGTGGTGAAGACATGGTTCATACGGTGTTCAAGGCTACGTTTGATGACAAGTTGGCCAAGTATATTCAGGCATTTCAAGCATTTAGTTTGCTGCCAGTTACCAATCGTGTGGACTACGCTACTTGGTGTCAATTACTGGTATCCACGGGCGACCCAAATCGCACGGCTCATGCATGTGATACGCGGTTCACAATCACTGAGTCTCTTTCACATTCGCTGGTCAAATCGGGTTATACGGTGGTAGGTCGGTATCTTGATGAACCCCCAGGCGGCACGTTAGACAAGAGACTTAAAGATGGTGAACTCCAGGCCATCTTCGCTGGGAACATGAGGATGTTCCCCATTTGGCAATACAATTCACGCCGGCTGATCGATTTCTCTTTCGACTCTGGGTGGGAGCACGGGAACAAGGCACATGACCGTATGGTCCACTACGGTTTCACCCCAGGTGCCATTGTCTACTTCGCGGTGGACTACGACGCGACCGATCCTGAGATTGACAGCAACATTATCCCCTATTTTCGGGGAGTTCAGGCGGCCTTGGCTAGCCGAGGCCATGCCTATCGCGCCGGCGTCTACGGTTGCCGTAATGTCTGCTCGCGCGTCTCAGAGCAGACTTACACGGTAAGTTCATTTGTCTCAGGAATGTCGTGGGGCTTCTCCGGCAATCTCGGATTCCCTCTTCCGTATAATTGGTCGTTCAACCAGATTCAGGAGGTTCGTTACCCTGCTGATTCTGGCAAGGAAATTGATTTGGACCGCGATGTGCACCGCGCACATATCGATCCGGGGATTGGCCCGGATGGAGTGGGTGGGCATACACCGTCAAAGTTGGAGGACACCCTGGCTACAGTTGACCAGGTCCATGACATGGCGGCGAAATACGGTGGGGGCACCAGCGACGTCAATCTTATCAACAAACGGGTGCTGGAGTTTCTTCGACACCCGAAGTACACCCACGCCTACGCAGGTTGGAGAGTCTTGCTCGGGGCTCCCGATGAGGACTGGCTCACGGCAGCTACGAGCGAACTTGGCTCGCTTATGCTCACGTTCGAGGATCCCGTCTACAATGAAACCGTATCAATGGATCATCTCGCCGCGACTGCCAACGCCGTCATGCTTATGGGCTGGGGCGACGGGAAAAATGCGAACCGAGGCGATTTCGGGGGCTGGGGTGGTGACCTCTCGACCTTCTATGCCGACTGGATGAACAATGAGACGAGTTATGCGTCGGGGTACGCGTTTTGTATGGATCGGCTTGCTCATCGCGGTGTCGAGTCGTCCTTCGGTTTCTCGGACATGATCGAAAATGTCGACGGATACCTATTGGGCCGGGCGATCCGTGCTGGCGTGCCCTTCAAGACGGTGCTGAGGGATTACCTGACTGGCCAGGCGATTACGACCCGCTTCCGCGACTTCTATCGGCTGCGATTTAACTCGTCGTCCGATTCTGTTGAGAAATCGGCACGGGCTATGTTTTTCGATTCATCCGATTCTGTGCTGCACAAATTGCAAGTAGCAGCGGTGGAGATGCAGATCAGAGATAAAGCTCTGTTGCCGGAAGTACTGCCGTCGGAGAAATTGTCCCCATTTTTGAAGGTTTCGCCAAGATTGTCAGTCAGCTGGCGGAAAGCGCGTGAAAGGAACGCGGCGATGACACACAATTCCTACAAGATTCCCCGTCGTGCCTTGCTGAGCGGTATGGCCGCAAGCGGGCTGACGGCCGTTCTGGCTTCTGAGGCCGCCGCCCTGCCCCCGGTTCCGTTGTCGCCCATCCAGCCTTTTCAAGCGCAACGATGGCCTGGGATGCGCAGCGCTAACGACTGGCCGATCGGTGCCGCTGCTGCTGCGCAGACGGTCGAGGGTGCAGGGATCGACGTGACTCTGGCGACCGGTGCACCGTCGGTCGTGTTACTGCACGCTTTGAGGCGCATCAACTACGAACTTGTCTCATTGCGTCCCGGTGACGTGGCAGGGCTCCAGCATGACCGGAATGTTGCCTCACCGCAACGGTCCAACCTTCTGTCCGGGACGGCCTTCCTTTTTCGTGAGAGTTTTCTCCCGTACGGGTCAACGGGTAATCTTTTCCCCGATGAGGTTGTTGTGCTGGAGGATATCGTTGCTGAGTCGCGAGGAGTCCTGGCTTGGGGTGGGCATCTCAGGGTGCCTGACCAGTCCTTGATCTACCTCGCGAAAGGTTCGACTTCACCTGAGGTGGGACGGTTGCAGAGCCATTTCGACGTGGTCGATCACGTGGATGCTTCAGGAGGCGCTGGTACCATAAATGCTTACTTACCTGAGCGGCGTGCGGCTGCTGTGCGAGAACTGAAGGGGCGCCGATGAGGGGTCCTCGGTTCGTGGCCGTCATGACTTCGTGCGTGTTGCTCTGTTTCGGTGTGGCGGGTTGCAGCACGATCCAGTCTGAGACGGATGAGGATGCCGCGAAATGCGCCGACTATGCCGTGCCCGATGCGCTGCGCAAGGAGCTGGGTTCACGGGGGCTCATCTCTCCTACTGCGCGTGCGGACGCCGCGCAGACATGGTTCAGCGAGACCATGCCGACAGACATCTCTATTGGCGGCCATTGGGTGGTGCGTTGGCGTCGGGGGACTCGGTTTCGTGTCGACCTGTATAGGCATATGAGGTCTGGCTCCCTGCTGCCACCTGACGCGGGAAAATCGGCATCCTCGGTTGCGTGTCGGGTGTATGACGTGGCCCATGGGGTGACCGTCCAGCAGGTTGACTGCCCCCAGGAATCGTTGGCTGAGTTGCCGTGATGCTGCTTTCTTGGTCGCCGGTTCGTACTCGTCAACAGTGAAGATGAGACATCCGATTGGTTCGAGGGACAGCGTTTGATCACCATCGGTTGACTCGGCAAGCTCCTCACCAGGCGCAGTGATGACGCCCTGCCTTTCTTGTTAGAACTTCGCGTCTTAGTCGCAATCGTGACTGTGCGATGTGGATGTGCCAGGGGTGCTGGTACCATAGATGCGTATCTGCCGGAGTGGTGTGCGGTTGCTCGGCGAGAACTGAGGGGGCGCCGATGAGGGGTCTTCGGTTCGTGGTCGTCATGACTTCGTGCGTGTTGCTCTGTCTCGGCGGGGCGGGTTGCAGCACGATCCAGGCTGAGACAGATGAGGATGTTGCTGGTCGAGCTGACTACGACCTGCCCGACGCGTTGCGCAAAGAGTTGGACTCGCATGGGCTCACCTCCCCGGCTGAACGTGCGGACGCCGCGCAGACATGGTTCAACGAGACCAACCCGCCGGATGTTAACGTCGTCGACCGGTGGGTTGTGCGTAGTCGTGACGGGACCCGGTTTCGTGTCGACTTATACAGGCATATGGAGTCAGGCTCTCTGTTGCCACCTGACGGGGGCAAATCGGCATCCTCGGTCGCGTGTCGGGTGTATGACGTGGCCCATGGGGTGATCGTCCAGCAGGTCGATTGTCCAAAGGAATCGCTGGATGACCTACCCTGACACGGCTGCCCTTGCCCGCCGGCTCGTACCCGTCAACAGCGGACATGAGACACCCTGATCGGTTCGAGGTACAGCTTCATCCGGAGGAACTGCTCGGTTTGGATGCTCATGGCACGCGCCACTGCCATACTCTGGTGGTGTGAGTACGAAGAATCTGACCCGCGACGAGGCCCGTCACCGCAGCGAGAACATCGCCGTCCATCGTTACCACGTCACCCTGGACATCCGGCAGGCTACCGATCCGCACACCAGCCGGTTCCGCAGCACCACCAAGGTGCGGTTCAAGTCACAGGTCACCGAGACCTTCCTGGACCTGCTCGACGCCGAGGTCGAGTCCGTCGTCATCAATGACCAGCCGGTTCCGGTCGAGTACGACGGGGCTCGTGTCATGCTGCGCGGGCTGAATCGGGGCAAGAACGTCGTCCAGGTCACGGCGAGCCTGCCGTACTCCCACTCCGGGCGAGGACTGCACCGTTTCGTCGATCCCGCCGACGGCAACACCTACCTTTACACGCATTTCGAACCTGCCGATTCCCGGCACGCCTACGCCGTTTTCGAGCAGCCCGATCTCAAGGCACACTTCGACGTCGACGTCATCGCCCCTGAGAACTGGAGGGTCATCGGCAACCAGGTGCACGACGACTCCGAGACCCTGGACGATGGCAGCGTCCTGCACGACTTCCGCCTCACCCCGCGCATGGCCTCCTACCTTACGGCCATCGCCGCAGGGCCCTATGTGCGTCGCACGAGCTCGTGGACCTCCTCGGACGGCGCAGAGACCATCGAACTGGGCCTGCTGTGCCGCGCGTCGATGGAACCGTATCTGGATGATCGCGACATCTTCCACATCACCAGGAAGGGGCTGGAGTTCTACCACCGGGCATTCCACTACCCCTACCCGTGGGGCAAGTACGACCAGATCTTCGTGCCGGAGTACAACCTCGGAGCCATGGAGAACCCGGGATGTGTCACCTTCACCGAGCGGTACCTGTTTCGTGAGAAACCGACCCGGGCCCAACTCTCCCAGCGTGCCAACACGATCCTGCACGAGATGGCCCACATGTGGTTCGGAGACCTCGTCACCCCCAAGTGGTGGGACGACAACTGGCTCAAGGAGTCCTTCGCCGAGTACATGGGTGCTCATGCCAGCCAGGCAGCCACCGAGTTCACCGACGCCTGGGTGAGCTTTGCGGTGGGACGCAAGGCATGGGCCTACACCGCCGATCAGCTCTCCACCACCCATCCGATCAATGCTGACATCACGGATCTGGACGCCGCCAGTCAGAACTTTGACGGCATCACCTACGCCAAGGGCGCAGCGGTGCTCAAACAGTTGGTGCACCACGTCGGGGTGGAGAAGTTCTTCGGTGGGGCACGCAGCTACTTCCGCGAACTGGCCTACGGCTCGGCAACCCTCGACGATCTGCTGCGCCACCTGGAGAGGTCATCGGGTCGGAGCCTGAGCGACTGGAGTGATGCCTGGTTGCGCACCTCAGGTCTGGACACCGTGTTGCCCGAATTGCACGTCGAAGACGGTCGGATCACCGATCTCACCATCGTGCGGGACTCGGTGGATGCCCGCACCGGGCAACCCGCCAATCGTCCGCACACCTTGGCAGTGGGGCTGTACAACCTCGATGACGACGTGCTCACCCGTAGCGAACTCGTCGAGGTGGACATCACCAGTCCACGGACCCCCGTCAAGGCGGTCACCGGCCATCGTGTTCCCGACCTCGTGCTCATCAATGACGAGGACTTCTCCTACGCCAAGGTCCGGCTGGACGAGGACGGTACCGATGTCGCCCTGGACCATCTCTCCGATCTGGACGAGCCGTTGACCCGTGCCCTGCTGTGGTCCGTGCTGTGGAACGCCGTGCGCGATGCCAAGCTGTCGGTTGACAGCTATCTCAAGGCCGTGGCCAGCCATGCCGGCAAGGAGACCGATCCTGCCATCCTCGGTCAGGTCCTCGGCCAGGCGCGCCAAGCCGTGTCCAGCTACCTGCCTCAACAGGCCGTGCCACATGCCCGCCATGAACTGGCTGAGCTGGCATGGCGGGAACTTGATGCAGCCGAAGCTGGTTCCGACGTCCAGATCGTCTGGGCCCGCCATGCTCTCGTCGTTGCCGCTGGGGATCCGGCCAGTGCGGCACGGGTCCGTGCCATGGTGGATGGTTCCACGCTGCCCGACGGGTTGAGGATGGGTCCCGATCTGCGCTGGGACGGCTGGATCGCCCTGGCGGCCGTGGGGCAGGCCAGCGAGGGGGAGCTGGATGCCGAACTTGATCGCGACCACACCAAGAACGGCGTCAACTCCCACCTGTGTGCCATGACAGCGCGTCGTGACAACGGTTACGTCCGCGACATGTGGCGCCGACTCATGACTCCCGGCGAACTCACCAACGAACACGTCGACGCCGTCATCGCCGGACTGCGCAAGCCACTGGGCGCAGACCTGTTCTGCGACCTCGACTCCGGCTATTTCGACGATCTGCAGCGGATCTGGGAGCAGTTCCCCATCGAGATGGCGACTCGTCTGGTTGTTGGTCTGTTCCCCTCCGATGATCCGGAAACCAATGCCGAGCAGGCTCAGCAATGGTTGCGGGACCACCCGGAAGCCCCCGGTGGGCTGATCCGCTTGGTGCGGGAACGCCGTGACCTGGCTGCCAGTGCCGCCACGGCTCGTGCCTTCAACGCCGCCTGCTGAAGCTGAGGACGAGGTGTCCTGGCCCCAACTTTCTGGGAGCCGCGCACCGTCCGAGGCCAGAGAGCTTCTGGGCACACGTCTTTCTGAGTCCGCGTCACCGGGCCTTCCGGGAATCGCGTCGGGCTGGCGTGAGAACCTCTGATACCTGACAATGGTTTCGCACTGGGCGATGATCCCGTGCCGAGCGATGACGCTGGAGCCGACGATGGCTCCAGATGACGGTGACTCGCGCTCACCGCGATGCCTGGTTCTGCCGTCCTGCGGCTGACCAGCAGGTCGGCAGGGGGCTGGTGGATTTTTCGTTCTCAGGGAATTCGCCGTAATGTCTACTCAAATGTACCGGCGCACCAGTGCGGCTCGTGACCGGTGAAAGGAGATCATGGTGGATGCACCACAGCCGAACAGGCACACTGGCACCCATCTCGTCGACGCAGCTGACGAGGGTTATCACAAGGGGCTGAAGAATCGCCACATCCAGATGATTGCCCTGGGTGGTTCGATCGGGACCGGGTTGTTCCTGGGCACCGGCGGTCGTCTTGCCCTCGGAGGCCCAGCCCTGGCGTTCTCCTACGCCATCTGTGGGCTGTTCGCCTTCGTCATGGTGCGTGCCATGGGGGAGCTGTCCATGCATCGCCCCTCATCGGGCGCGTTCGTGTCATATGCACGTGAGTTCATGGGTGAGAAGGGGGCCTATGTCACCGGGTGGTTGTTCTTCATCGACTGGGCCACCACCGTCATGGCCGACATCACTGCCGTCGCCCTCTACCTGCACTTCTGGACGTTCTTCCAGCCAGTGCCGCAGTGGGTGCTGGCCACGATCGCCCTGGCGATCGTCTTCTCCATCAACATGGTCTCGGTGAAACTCTTCGGAGAGGCCGAGTTCTGGTTCGCCGCCATCAAGGTGACGGCCATCCTCCTCTTCATGGTGGTGGCGATCTGGGCCGTCGTCACCGGTCACGCCGTGGGCAACTCCCATGCCGGATTCTCCAACATCTCCCAGCACGGTGGCTGGTTCCCCAAGGGCGTGGCTCCGATGCTGACGCTGTCCCTGGGCGTCATCTTCGCCTTCGGTGGCACCGAGATGGTCGGTGTGGCTGCCGGTGAGGCCGAGGAGGCCCGCAAGGTGCTTCCCAAGGCCGTCAACTCAATGATCCTGCGTATCTTCGTGTTCTACGTCGGCTCGATCGGCCTCATGACCCTCGTCCTGCCGTGGACCGCCTACTCGTCCACCGAGTCGCCGTTCGTCACCTTCTTCGCGGGGATCGGTGTGCCCTACGCCGGCGACATCATGCAGATCGTCGTGCTCACCGCAGCACTGTCCTCGCTCAATGCTGGCCTGTACGCCACCGGACGCACGCTGCGTTCCCTGGCGGTCGCCGGTGAGGCTCCCAAGGTTGCCGCCAAGCTCAACAGGCACGGAGTCCCCGCCGGCGGTATCGCCATCACCGCCTCGCTGGGTCTCATCGGGGTGTTCATCAACTACCTGTACCCGTCGAAGGCCTTCGAGGTCGTCATGAACCTGGCGGCGATCGGCATCGCTGGTACGTGGATCTCGATCCTCGCCTCCCACATGGTCTTCGTGCTCAAGGCCCGCAAGGGAGAGACCACCCGGCCGTCCTTCCAGCTGCGCGGTGCTCCGGTGGCCAATGTCGTGACGATCCTCGTCCTGCTGTGCACGATCATCGCCATGTGGTTCGAGCCCGAGGTGGGTCGCCCGACGATCTTCCTGTTCCTCGGGGTATGCGTCCTCATGGTGATTGGATGGTTCGCCGTGCGCAATCGTATTCGTGGCGATCTGCTCGACGAATTCCTCGATGACGAGCTCGACGACGCCAACGATTCCGCGGACCACGGCGAGAGGTGAGGAAGCCAGATGCGTATCTCGGTGCTGTACACAGGTGGCACGATCGGCATGGTGGAGACTCCCCAGGGACTGGCCCCCGGGGCTGATCTGCAGGGTTGGCTCACCGACCTGCTGGCAGGCACCGATCTGGCTGGACAGGTGGTCGTCACCACCATGGAGCCGCTCGTCGACTCCTCGAACGTCACTCCACTGCTGTGGCAGCGCATCACAGACCAGATTCGCCGGGACGACGAGTCCGACGGGTTCGTCGTCCTGCACGGCACCGACACCATGGCCTACACCTCGGCGGCCCTGTCCTACGCCCTCACCGACCTCGACCGGCCGGTCGTCGTCACGGGATCGCAGTTTCCGCTGGGTACCCCGAACTCCGATGCCGATGCCAACGTCATGGGGGCGCTCGAGGCTGCCAGCAGTGGGAGGCTGCACTCGGTGGCCGTCTTCTTCGACCACGAGCTCCTCGACGGTGCTCGGGTGACGAAGGCCTCCTCGTACGACCTGCGGGCCTTCACGTCTCCGAACGTCCCCCTGCTGGCTCGGCAGAGCCCCACGTGGCAGTGGCTGCGTACCCCACAGTCCGGGCAGGGTTGGGGTGAGTCGGGTTCCGGCCGCCCTGCACCGTACCGACGCTGTGACGTCCCGGTGTTCTCCATGGTGCCCGGCATGGGGGTCGACCGGTTGACGTCCATGCTGCGTCCGCTGCCCCAGGCAGTGTTGCTGCGCGCCTTCGGGGTGGGCAATGTGCCCACTGAGGAACCGGGGCTCATCACAGTGCTGGAGCGCACCATCGCTGCCGGGGTACCGGTCGTCGTCGCCTCCCAGTGCTACCAGGCCGACGTCGACCCCAACAGGTATGCCGCCGGTCGTGAGCTGGCCGAGGTGGGGGCCGTTGGTGCACGGGACATGACGGTGGAGGCAGCCTATGCCAAGATCTGTTTCCTCATCTCCCAGGGGTTGCGGGGTGGTGAGTTGGCGCAGTGGATTGGTGTCAACATTGCGGGGGAACTGACGAGCTGAGGCGTTGTCCCCACGCCGGCTCGGTGTGACATCTGATTCTTCCCCGTGCATGAATGCGTCGAAAAAGCACCCTGCCTTGTGCCATTGACGTCAATTTTCGATAGATTTGATCCGTGGTAGACACAGTGGATAACGCCGTCGCAACTCCTGACGAAGCTCAACCTTGGCAGGAACTTGGTCTCACCGGTGACGAGTACACCCGTATCCGTGAGATCTTGGGCCGCCGTCCCACCGGTGGCGAGTTGGCGATGTACTCGGTGATGTGGTCCGAGCACTGCTCGTACAAGTCGTCGAAGATCTACCTCAAGAAGTTCGCCGCGCTGCCCCAGCAGACCCCGCGTGGCCCGCTGCTGGCCGGTATCGGTGACAATGCCGGCGTGGTCGACATCGGCAACGGTCTGGCCGTCACCTTCAAGGCCGAGTCACACAATCACCCCTCCTACGTCGAACCCCACCAGGGCGCGGCCACCGGTGTGGGTGGCATCGTGCGCGACATCATGGCGATGGGTGCCCGCCCGATCGGCGTCATGAACGCCCTGGCCTTCGGGGCCCTGGACGCTCCCGACACGGCGCGGGTGCTGCCCGGAGTGGTGTCCGGCATCGCCGACTACGGCAACTGCCTGGGTCTGCCGACCATCGGCGGTCAGACCCTCTTCGACCCCACCTACTACGGAAACCCACTCGTCAACGCCCTGTGCGTCGGTGTGCTGCGTCACGAGGACCTGCAGTTCGCCAAGGCGTCGGGAGCGGGCAACCTCGTCGTCCTCTTCGGAGCTGCGACCGGTGGCGACGGCATCGGTGGCGCATCCATCCTGGCCTCCGACTCGTTCGCCACGGAGGGGGAGTCCAAACGTCCCAGCGTGCAGGTCGGCGACCCCTTCATGGAGAAGCTGCTCATCGAGTGCACCCTGGAGCTGTTCAACGCCGGGATCTGCGAGGCCCTGCAGGACTTCGGTGCCGCCGGGATCTCGTGTGCCACCAGTGAGCTCGCCAGCGCCGGGGACGGCGGCATGCACGTCGAGCTGGACCGCGTCCCGCTTCGTGACCCGAACCTCGCCCCCGAGGAGATCCTCATGAGCGAGTCCCAGGAGCGGATGATGGCCATCGTCACACCGGCCAACATCGACCGGTTCATGGAGATCTGTGCCCGGTGGGAGGTGCAGGCCACCGTCATCGGCGAGGTCACCGACTCCGACCGGCTGTTCATCGACTGGCACGGCGAGCGAATCGTCGACGTCGACCCGCACACCGTCGCCCACGACGGCCCGGAGCTTCACATGCCCACGGCCCGCCCCGACTGGATCGACGGGGTCAACGCCAATGACGCGAACGCCCTGCCGCGCGACAACTCCGGTGCGGCGATTGCCCACGCCATCACGGCTCTGGCCGCCTCCCCAGCCCTGTGCGACCGGTCCTGGATCACCGACCAGTACGACCGGTTCGTACGCGGCAACACCGTGCTCGCCCAGCCCGAGGACGCCGGCATGATCCGCGTCGACGAGAGCACCAACCTGGGCATCGCCCTGTCACTGGACTCCAACGGACGCTACAGCCTGCTCAACCCGTACCTGGGGGCGCAGCTGGCGCTCTCGGAGGCATACCGCAACGTCGCCGTGAGTGGCGCCTGCCCGATGGCGATCACCGACTGCCTCAATTTCGGTTCCCCGCTGGACCCGGCGGTCATGTGGCAGTTCTCCGAGGCGATCCTGGGGCTGCTGGACGGCTGCCGGGAACTCGAGGTTCCGGTCACCGGAGGCAACGTCAGCCTGCACAACCGTACTGGCGATGAGTCCATCCGGCCCAACCCGTTGGTGGGTGTGCTGGGCGTCATCGACGACGTGCACACTCGTATTCGTGCGGGATTCAAGCATACGGGCGATGCCGTGCTCGTGCTCGGTGAGACCACATGCGAGCTGGGTGGCTCGGTGTGGGAGGACGTCCTGCACGACGGCCATCTCGGCGGAATGCCTCCGATGCCGAACCTTGCCGCCGAGAAGGCTCTGGCCACTGTGATGGCCGCTGCGGCGCAGGAGGGGTTGCTCTCCTCGGCACACGACCTGTCCGAGGGTGGCCTCGCCCAGGGACTGGTGGAGTCGTGCCTGTACGGCGACCACGGCGTCTCGCTCACCTTGGAGGGTGAGCCCACCGTTGAGCTGTTCTCCGAGAGCCCGGCTCGTGCCGTTGTCTCACTGCCCGCCGCCAGCTATGGTCGTTTCGTCGAGCTCTGCCATGACAACGACGTGCCGGTCAACCGAGTGGGCGAGGTCGTCGCCACCGACAAGATCGAGATCCAGGGGCTGTGCACCGTCGATCTGGACGAGGTTCGCGAGGCCTGGGCCGCGACGATTCCTGCCGCGATGGAGCACTGATCTTCCGGGGCCACCGATCCTCGACGTCTCGGGGGATCACGCCCTTCCGGCTCTGGGTCCCGGTGATTCGGCTCGGCAGGTTCGGTCTCGCGTCCTGAGCCGTGACGTCTTGAGGATGCGCCCGGGGCTCGTGTCGCTCCTTCATCGAGTCGAGCATGCGGTCCCCACGTGCAGCGGACGTCAGTCGTAGCCCTCAGCCATGATCAATGTGGCAGACAGTGAGTCGGTCGATGCCCCAATTCCCGTTGCGGTGCAGCAGTTCTTCGTGCGTGTCATGTGTGGCAATCGGTTCAGACTCCTCGTCCCATACCTGCATGCCAACGGCGTAGCCCCTGCGATCAGGTCGTGCAGCACATCGCGGACAACTAAGCTGGCGGCATGGATTTCACTTCTGATCTTCCCGCTCTCCGGGCCAAGGTGGACGAGCTCGCCGACGGGGCCGTCGAGCAGCTGAGCCAACTCATGGCCATCCAGTCCGTCAGCTCCCTCAACCCCGACGGGGTGAACGAGCATGCCCAAGCGGTCGCCGATGCTGCTCGGGCCGCCGGCGCTGCCGACGCCACCGTCGTCAGCGAGGCCGGGGGATTGCCCGCCGTCATCGCCCATTGGCCGGCCCCCCAGGGTCAGCCGACCATCCTGCTGTACTCCCACGGTGACGTCCAGCCCACCGGGGACGTCTCCCAGTGGCACTCCGAACCATTCGTCGCCACCAAACGCGGGGAGCGCCTGTTCGGGCGTGGAAGTGCCGACGACAAGGGCGGAGTCGTCTCCCATCTCACGGCGCTCAAGGCCTTCGACGGCAACCCGCCGGTGGGCGTCACCCTCTTCGTCGAGCACGAGGAGGAGATCGGCTCGCCGTCCATGACCTCCATCATCGAGGCCCACAAGGACGAGCTTGCCGCCGACGTCATCGTCGTCGCCGACTCGGTGAACTGGGACCAGGGTGAGCCCTCGGTCACCACCACCCTGCGCGGGGTGGCCGATTGCGCCGTCGAACTGCGTACCCTGGACCACCCGTTGCACTCCGGACAGTTCGGCGGCGTCGTGCCCGACGCCCTCACCGCCATGTGCAAACTGCTGGCCACCCTGCACGACGAGAACGGCGACGTCGCCGTGGCGGGTCTGCATACTGCGGAACCGGCATCCGTGGAGTACCCCGAGGAGCGGCTGCGCACCGAGACCGCGATCCTGGACGGCGTCGACTGGCTCGGCACCGGCAACCCCGCCGACAAGATGTGGACCCGCCCCTCGCTGTCCGTGCTGGCCATCGACGCCACGCCGGTGGCCGAGGCCATCAACATCCTGCCCTCGGTGTGCCGCGCCAAGGTGGGCCTTCGGGTGGCCCCCGGTGGCGATGCCACCCAGGACCTCGAGGCTCTCATGGAGCACCTGCGCACCCACGCCCCCTACGGCGCCCAGGTCGAGGTCACCCCGGGTGAGGCGGGCGCTCCCGGCGTCGTGCCGTTCGAGGGGCCCTATGCCGAGATCGCCAACCAGGCGTTCAAGGCGGCCTGGGGAACCGAGCCGGTGCAGATGGGCACCGGAGGCGCCATCCCGCTCATCACCGACCTGCAGCACGCCTTCCCGCAGGCCACTGTGCTCGTCACCGCCGTCACCGACCCGGACTCGCGCATGCACGGGCTCGACGAGTCACTGCACCTGGGCGACTTCCGCAAGGCGATCCTCACCGAGGCCCTCATCCTGGCCGGTATGGCCAAGTGATCCTCGGGCGTGCCCGGCAAGGAGCGCGCCCTTCGGCACTGACTGATGACGGTGGGCACATCCGTGTGATGTGCCCACCGGTCGTCACAGCACCAACGGCGCCAGGAGGAACCCCAGGATGATCGTTACGATGATCGACACCGTTCCGGGGATGACGAACGGGTGGTTGAGCGGGAACTTGCCCGCCCGAGTCGACCCGGTGTCATCCATCTCGATCGCTGCGACCGTCGTCGGGTAGTTCGGCAGGAGGTAGTAGTTGGCCACGGCGGGGTAGCAGGCGACGAGGGCCACTGCCGGCAGACCGAGCTTGACCATGAGTGGCATGAACGCCGCCGTCGTCGCCGCGTGGGAGAACATGAGTGGGGCGGCGAGATAGAAGAACACCCCGAGCAGCCACGGCTGCGCCTGCAGCGGACCCTGCAGGGCGGACTTGATGGTGTCCATGTACGCGGTGACGAAGGTGTTGCCCAGCCACGCAAGGCCCATGATGCTGATCGCCGCGCTCATGCCCGAGCGGAAGGTCGACTGAGTGGTGATCGTCGAGGTTGGCTTCCTCGCCAGCAGGCAGACGACGACGGCACAGGTGAGCATCATGAGCATGATGGCGGGGCTGGAACCCATGGGCGGATCCTTCACGAGACCCACCTCGGGGCTCGTGAACGTCGCGTAGAGCACGACGAGGATGAGGGTGACGAGGAAGGTGACGAGGCTCGCCACGGCCCCCTTGGGAGCCTTGTAGTCGGCGTTCCCAGTGCCGGGATCCCTCACAAGTCCCTTGGCCATGCGGTCCTTGTAGACGGGATCGTCGGCGAGCTCCTTGCCCATGTGTCCGGCGACGGCGGCACCTACGAGGGTGCCGATGAAGGTCGTCGGGATGATGATGGCCAAGCACTGCAGGTACCCGACGTGGATCGGCTCGAGGATGGTCGTCAGGGCGATCATTGCCGCGGAGATGGGTGAGGCGGCCACGGCCACCTGGGAGGCCACGACAGCGATGGACAACGGTCGTGACGGACGCACACCGTGTTGCTTCGACACGTCGACGATGACTGGGATGACGGAGTACGCCGTGTGGCCCGTCCCGCACAGCAGGGCCATGAGGTAGGTGACGACGGGCGCGAGGAAGGTGATGTGCTTGGGGTGCTTGCGCAGGAGTTTCTCGGTGAGGTGGACGAGGTGGTCAATTCCTCCGGCGAGCTCCATGGCGGCGACGGCGCAGATGACGGTCATGATGATCCCGATCACCGACCACGGAATGGCCTTGGTGGAGTCGGTGTGCACCCCCGTTGCGGCCAGTACGAGCACACCTGCCCCGCCGGCGAGACCGATTCCGATGCCTCCAAGTCTTGACCCGATGACGATGAACGCGATGACGATGAGCAAGTGGACCCAGAACACGGTGAGTGTCTCCTGACCGTTCGGACGTAGTAGGTGAGAAGCTTCGCAGTGGTGCAGCTCGGAGGTGCCGGGTCTGGCTGCAACCGAAGCAAGTTTCGCGTATAGATACTAGTGGTAGGCACCTGCAGTGCGGCAAGTCGGTTTCGCGCGTTGCCAGGTACGCCTTCCAAATCGGCCCCAAATCGGCTCAGCCCCGCAGGGGAGGGTGCCCACCTTGCCGCCTTTGCTACCGCCGCCTTGGGACGATCTGTGCCACGAGCCGGGGCGATCCGCGTCGTGGTCTGGGGGGATCTACCACGAACCGTGGCGGGCGTCCGCGGGCGTTCGGTGTCAAGGCCGATGGCGCGCTCCTCGATTCCAGCGGAGGCGTGTCGGCAGCTACCATGACGACGTCGCCGAGAATTTTGGTGGCAGGGACGCAGCTGCACATGCGCCAGATCCTCAACTGGGCGCGGGCAGCAGACTGCGTGAGGACGTCAGCAGGGTGGGGAGACGTCGTGCCCACCTCGTCGTCTCGAGAGGACTGCTGTGACCTCCCTGTCGTACCCTGACCTGTTTCGTCTCACTGGCCGTGGATTCGCCATCACCTCGTTACTGGCTCGGCTGCCGTTGGCCATGAGCCAGATGGGAACCATGCTGCTGGTGTCCAGCCCCTTGGTGGCAGGGCGCATGGGTCCCGGGGGCGCTGCGGCCGGAGCCGTTGCCGCTGCCATCGCCGTCGGCTCCCCGATCGTGGGGGCATTCACCGATCGGCACGGTCAGCGCACCATCCTGCTCGTCCAGTCGATCGTCGCGGGTCTGGGCCTCATCGGTGAGGCCGTGGCAGCCCTGTGCGGAGCAGCCTGGCCGGTGATCGCCGCGATCGGCGTCGTCATCGGTCTGTTCCTGCCCCAGGTGGGCACGATGGCACGCGTGCGATGGCGGCAGGTCGCGGCACACCATCCGTCAATTCGAGCTGGGGTGTTGGAGGCCTCGTTCGCCTGGGAAGGAGCAGTCGACGAGGCTTCCTTCGCCCTGGGGCCAGCTCTGGTGGGCATCCTCGGAGTGATCTTCGGACCGGTGCCCGCGCTCATCACCGCCGGTGTCATTCTGTTCGTCTTCGGCAGCTGGTTCGCGGTGCATCCCACTGTCCGGCTCGTCGCACCGCACCCTGCCAGCACCGAGCAGGCCCAGGGGCGTCTGCTCACCCTCGGCACCGTCCAGACGACGATCGGCATCCTCTTCATGGGGCTGGTCTTCGGCACCGTCCAGACCGGTACGACGAGTTTGGCGACTCAGGCGGGCCAGCCCGGGTATGCCGGACTGTTGCACGCCCTGCTCTCGATCGGGTCGGCCAGTGCGGGTCTCCTGCTTCCCCGGCTGGCCAGGCGTCTTGACATGGTGCGACGCTGGCAGATCTTCGCCCTGGGGCTGGCCGTGCTCTCAGTGCCGCTGCTGTTCGTGCACACGTTGGGCAGTGCCGCCATCGTCATGGTGATACTCGGTCTGGCGGCTGCTCCCTACATGATCACTCTGTACTCCAGCGCGGAACGGGTGACTCCGGCCTCCCGGCTGGGCACGGTGATGACCCTGCTCGCCGCGACGACCTCGCTGGGATATGCGGTGGGGGCGGCAGCAGCCGGCCGAATGACCGACCTGCACGGCCCCATGGGTGGTTATGGCCTCACGGTCGCCGTGGGCGCGATGGCATTCATCCATGCCCTGTGTGCCGCCAGACCGGTTCTGGCGCGGGCCGAGTCCCCGGTGCACATCGACGTGTCGGCGCAGGACTGACCATCCCCGGGCGCGGGCGCCACTCCCGTGCCCGGCAGCGTTGGGGGATGACGATTTTGTCGACCTGGAGCTGGGTCGTCATTGCGATGTCCAGCCCTGGGGTGCGATTTTTGTCAGCTGGCTCCTCGGCCCCTCACTGTGGAGGCAGACCCCGCTGTCTGGTGTCATTTTTGTCGGTTGAGGTGCTGCGTCGTCGCTCATGTGGTCCGTGTCGGAGCTTGGCGTCATTTTTGTTCAACCAGTGGGTAGGGGTGGCAGGTGCGCCTTGTCTGCCGACCCGAGGTCTGGCTGCCTTGGGGTGCGACAGTGGTCCTGAGGTGACGATTTTTGTCGCCGGGGTTTCTGATTCGTCACTGTGGTGCCCGACTGCGTTGGGTGGTGACGGTTTTGTCAGCCTGGTGTCTGTGCCGTCATTGTGATGCTCGGTCTTGGGGTGACATTTTTGTCGGCATGGGCTCTGTGTCGCTGCTGTGGTGTGTTGAGGCTTCTCGGGTTGACATTTTTCTCATCACGGGTCTTGTGCCGTCGCTGCAGTGTCGAGGTACTTCAAGTTGACATTTTTGTCAGCTTGAGGGCCTGTACCGCCGCTACGGTGCGAGGCGGTCGTGGGGTGACGATTTTTGTCACGTGGTGCCACTCGTCGTCACAGGTGTGGCTCGGTCGTGTGTCTGGTGACAAAAATGTCACCAGACACACGGACTCCTGCCTCGTGGTGTCCAGCTGTTCCAGGCAGGGCTGCTCCGGTCGTGGCTGTTCATCGGTGGCTCGCGGCCTACCGGGGCGAGAATGGTGCAGGTGCGATAGGGTGGACAGGTGAACCGTGTTGACGGAAGGCTCACTGCAGACCTCGATCCCTTCGACCATGGCCCTCAGGACGAGTGTGGTGTCATCGGCATCTACGCCCCCGGTGAGGACGTTTCCAAACTTGTCTACTTCGGCATGTACGCCCTGCAGCACCGCGGGCAGGAATCCGCCGGTATGGCGGTCTCGAACGGTAGACGAACCATGGTCTTCAAAGACATGGGGTTGGTCTCGCAGGTGTTCGACGAAGCGACCCTGAACTCCCTGGCGGGGCACCTGGCCATTGGCCACACCCGCTACTCCACCACCGGCTCGAGCGTGTGGGACAATGCCCAGCCAACGTTCCGGTCCATGCCAGACGGCGGTGGTCTGGCTCTGGCGCACAACGGCAATCTCACCAACGCCGATGAGCTCGAGCAGCTCATCGCCCAACGCAATCCGGAGGGCACCGTCCCGCACAAGGAGCGCATGGACTCCTCCAACGACACCTCCTTGGTGACGGCACTCATGGCCACCTACGACGGTTCGGTCGAGCAGGTGGCCGCGCAGGTGCTGCCCAAGCTGCGTGGTGCCTTCAGCCTCGTCCTCATGGACGACAACACCCTGTACGCCGCCCGTGACCCCCAGGGCATTCGTCCGCTCGTGCTGGGGCGTCTGCAGAATGGCTGGGTCGTCGCCTCGGAGACGGCAGCCATCGACATTGTCGGCGGCACTTTCGTGCGTGAGATCGAACCCGGCGAGATGGTGACGATCGACGAGGCCGGGCTGCGCACCCGGCGATTTGCTGAGGCCCGACCCAAGGGCTGCATCTTCGAGTACGTCTACCTGGCTCGCCCCGACACGATCATCTCGGGGCGCCGGGTGCACAACGTGCGCGTCAAGGTGGGCAAGATCCTTGCCCAGGAGGCCCCGGCAGACGCCGACCTCGTCATCCCGGTGCCGGAATCGGGCACGCCAGCGGCGATCGGGTATGCCGACGAGTCGGGCATTCCCTACGGCATGGGACTGGTGAAGAACAACTACGTCGGGCGTACCTTCATCCAGCCCTCCCAGACCTTGCGCAACCTGGGTATTCGTCTCAAGCTCAACCCGCTGCGTGACGTCATCTCGGGCAAGCGCCTGGTCGTCGTTGACGACTCGATCGTGCGTGGCAACACCCAGCGTCAGCTCATCCGCATGCTGCGTGAGGCCGGTGCCAAGGAGGTGCACGTGCGCATCTCGTCCCCGCCGGTGCAGTGGCCGTGCTTCTACGGCATCGATTTCGCCACCCGGGCCGAACTCATCGCCCCCGGCCTGAGCATTGACGAGATCTGCCGGTCCATCGGCGCGGACTCCCTGAGCTACATCAGCCTGGACGGGCTCACCCGTGCCACCCACGTGCAGCCCGACGAGCTGTGCCGGGCCTGTTTCGACGGCGTCTACCCGGTGGACGTCCCCAAGGGATCGCAGGCCATGCTCGCCGATGCCACCCTTGACCCCCATCAGCTCACCCCGAAAGACGAGGACTGACCAGTCATGACCCACGAAACCGCGTATGCCCGCGCCGGTGTCGACATCGCTGCAGGTGACCGCGCCGTCGAGCTCATGAAGGAGCATGTGGCTGGTACCAGGCGCCCCGAGGTGCTGGGCGGTCTGGGGGGATTCGCCGGATTCTTCGATGCCGCGACGTTCAAGGACTACCGACACCCGGTGCTGGCCACCTCGACGGACGGAGTGGGCACCAAGGTGGACATCGCCCGTCGGATGAAGGTCTACGACACCATTGGTTTCGACCTCATGGGCATGCTCGTCGACGACCTGGTCGTGGTGGGTGCCGAGCCGCTGTTCGTCACCGACTACATCTCGTGCGGCCACGTGGATCCCGAGGTCATCGCCTCGATCGTCAAGGGGATCGCCCAGGCCTGTCAGAAGGCCGGATGTGCCCTGCTCGGCGGTGAGACCGCGGAACATCCCGGGTTGCTCGCCCCCGATGAGTTCGACGTCGCTGGAGCCACCACAGGTGTCGTGGAACGCGACGAGATCCTCGGCCCCGAGCGCATTGCCGAGGGCGACGCGCTCATCGCGGTGGCCTCCTCGGGGCTGCACTCCAACGGCTACTCCCTGGTGCGCCACGTGCTGCTGGAACAGGCCGGCTGGACGCTGGACCGGCACGTCGACGAGCTGGGACGCACCGTGGGTGAGGAGCTCCTGGAACCGACGATCGTCTACGCCGCAGACCTGCTCGCCTTGGCCCATCACAGTGAGGTGCACGCCATGTGTCACGTCACCGGCGGCGGATTGGCCAACAACCTGACCCGCGTCATGCCCAGCCACCTGACGGCCACGATCGAACGATCCACCTGGTCCCCGGCCCCCATCTTCCGGATCGTCCAGAAGGTCGGAGCCGTCTCACAATCTGATATTGAAGAAACCCTCAACATGGGCGTCGGAATGGTCATATCCCTGCCGGACGATCAGGTGTCCGAAGCCCTGGAGTTCCTGGCGGGACGTGGCCTCACCGCATGGCAATGCGGCACCGTGGCCTCCCGCGAGAGCTCCGACGTGCCTGCTGTCTCGCTGCTCGGTGGGTATTCCATGGACTGATGCGTCAACCTTTTGCGCTCAGGTGAGGGGCGTGCTTTGGCACTGACCCGTCGCCTCCGGTAGCCTGTGTCTCACGACAGTAATAGGACCTACGGCGGCAATGCCGCGATGACAAGCGAGGGGGTCGACCCATATGGGGCGCGGCCGTGCAAAGGCGAAACAGACCAAGGTCGCTCGCGATCTGAAGTACCGTTCGGTGAACATGGATCTGGAATCCTTGGAGAGAGAACTTCGAGGTGATCGAACCCATGAACAGACTCACTACGACGATGACGGATTGTCCGACGAGTACGCCGATCTTGCCGAGAAGTACGCACACTACGGCGAGGACGACTGAACTCGACCAGCCATGACTGGTGCTCAGCAGCGGCTAGGCCCGACAAGGCCAACCCTGCTCTTTCACTGTGGTGAACCTATTCCTTCAAGTGGGTGAGCGTTGTGGACTGGCACCCGGATCGTGTTGTTCCGGGGTTCCACTGCGCCGTCATGGGTCTGCCCCATGCGCGCAAGGTCCCCGGTGATCCGGACGGTGAACTGACGGCCACCTTGGTGGCCAGATGCTCCCAGCCACAGCAGCAGCGTGCCGTGCTGTACATCCATGGCTGGTCCGACCTGTTCCACCAGGCCCATCTGGCAGCTGAGGTCGAGTCATGGGGTGCAGACTTCCATGCTCTCGACCTGCGTCGATACGGACGCAACATCGTGGCAGGGCAGCACTCCGGCTGGATCGACGACCTCGGGGAGTACGACGAGGAGATCGACGCAGCGATGGGCGCCATCCTCGCCGATCATGACTCCGTGACCCTCATGGGGCACTCCACCGGCGGCCTCATTGCCTCGCTGTGGGCAGATCGACACCCACACACCGTCGACGGGCTCATCCTCAACTCCCCGTGGCTCGACATGCAGGGGTCGGCCATCACCCGATCAATGATCAGTGCCGCGAGCAGAACCATGTGCCGGGCAGATCCCGATGCGGTGATCCGACACTCCGAGCGCGACAACTTCGGCCGGTCGATACGCAGGGCCGATGGGGGAGAGTGGGACATTCCCGAGCTGAAGAATCCCCAGGACGCGCCATTCAAGGTACGAGCTGGGTGGCTCGCCGCCATCGTCTCCGGGCAGGAGCGAGTACGTGCCGGGTTGAGCATCGACGTACCGGTGCTGTGCCTCATGTCGGCGCGCAGCGACCTGTCGACGACCTGGAACGAGGACATGCGGCACGTTGACACCGTTCTGGACGTGGAGCGGTTGGCCAGCGCAGCGGTACATCTGGGTGCCCACGTCACCGTGGCACGCATCGACGGTGGCCTGCACGACCTCGTCCTGTCCGAGGAGCCTGTCCGCGCCGAGGTGTTCGAGCAGATGCGCACCTGGCGAGACGCCTGGGTGACTCCCCATTCTCGGACCCGCGCTGTGGACCATTGCAAAAAGGATTGAGCTCTGCGAGAGTTGATCTGCTGGACGCAGGGGTTCAGAGGCCGTTCGTGTGCGTGGATGCTCACGATGAGGACGGTCCCACTGCTGATGTGAGGTAACGATGAACGGTAAGAAGATCGGGGCACTGGCTACCGCGGCAGCCATTCTGCTGACGGGTTGCGGCTCCAACGGCGACGGGAGTGCTGACGACAAGTCGTCGGATCAGGTGGCGTCGTCTCCCAAGGCAGGCGGTGCCGGCGGCGAGGTGGGCGTGTTCACCTGGTGGGCCGACGGATCGGAGAAGAAAGGCCTGGACGCTCTGGAGAAGTCGTTCAAGAAGCAGTACCCGAACGACACATTCGTCAACCTGGCGGTTGCTGGTGGATCCGGGTCCAACGCCAAGGCCAAGCTGGCCTCCGACCTGCAGAACGGCAACCCGCCCGGCTCCTTCCAGGGACACGCTGGTGCCGAGCTCACCGACTACATCGACAACGAGCAGATCGAGCCGGTCGACGACCTCATCAAGGAGCTGGGTGGCGACTCCGTGCTCCCCAAGACCCTTCTGGATCGTCTCACGGTGGACGGCCACATCTACTCCGTACCCGTGGACATCCACCGCTCCAACGTCGTGTGGGCCAACACGGCGGCGCTGAAGAAGGCTGGCATCAAGGACACCCCGTCCGACGTCAAGAGCTGGCTCGCCGACCTGCAGAAGGTCAAGGATTCCGGGGTGGCCACTCCGCTATCCATCGGTGGTACGTGGACCCAGACCGAGTTGTTCGAGTCGATCCTCATGGCCAACCTCGGTGCCGACGGCTACTCGGCACTGTTCACCAAGGACGGCAACTGGGGCAGCCCGGAGGTCAAGGCCTCCATCGAGGACTTCAAGAAGGCTCTGAGCTTCGCCAACACCGCCTCTGACGGGGACGACTGGCCAGCTGCCACCGACATGGTGTCCGACGGCAGCGCTGCCTACAACATCATGGGCGACTGGGCGGTGGCCGAGTTCGACTCCAGGAACAAGACCTTCGGCAAGGACTACACCGCCTTCGCCCTGCCCGGCAAGGAGGACGTCTACGGGTTCCTGGCCGACTCGTTCACCCTGCCCACCGGCACCAAGAATCCGGAGGCCACCAAGGACTGGCTGCGGTTCGTGGGTTCCAAGGACGCTCAGTCCACCTTCAACCAGATCAAGGGCTCGATCCCCGCTCGTACCGACGTCTCCCCAGATGGTTTCAACGCGTACCAGCAGAAGGCCATGAAGGACTTTAAGGAGAAGAAGATCGTCTCCTCGATCGCTCACGGGGCTGCCGTTCCCCTGGCCTGGAGCTCAGAGATCAACACGGCGATGAGCAAGTTCCACCAGGACAAGAACACCGACAACTTCGTCTCGGCCCTGGTGGCTGCGCACGACAAGTACGCCATGTGAGTCTGCTCGCTGGACAGCTTCAGGCAAGAGCCAGACCACGTGAGGCGGACTCGTCACACATGGGTGAGTCTTCGCCCCGCAACCAGTCGATCTGCGGGCCAGCCTCGTGGTTGACGGTTGCCTGCCAGCCACCGACCGGGATCCCGTGGCGATTCACGCTCTGGTGACCTCGTCACCGGGGCAGTGGGAGAATCGATCTGTTGGTGGTGCCTCGGGCATCCTCGAGGCACCACCTGATGAGTTCTCAGCCCGGCTTGGCTGGTGCGGGTTTTGCCGATCCATGACGGTGCCGGTCCAGGGTGCCCGAACAAAGACGTTCGCAGGGTCCGTGATGTGTTGTGGACGCAGGTGTCCACGAGGGGAAAGAGTGTAATGCAAAGAGTGAAACGCTGGTTGCCCAGTTTCCTGTTCGTTCTGCCATCGATCATTCTGGTCGGTGTCTTCGTCTATGGATTCATCGGCAAGAACATCGCCACCTCGTTCGCACGAGTGACGACGCGGTCGGGTCGGGTGAAGGCACCAGGGGGTTGGGGCAACTACGCTGCCCTGTTGTCCGATGATCGCTACCTGCACTCGTTGTGGAACCTGTTGGTTCTCACCGTGGTGTTCGTCGTGGGAACGATGATCTTCGGTCTGCTGTGGGCCTTGCTCCTGGAGAAGGGAATACCGGGGGAAGGGCTGTTCCGCTCGATCTTCCTCTTCCCCATGGCGGTGTCATTCGTGGCGGCCGGCGTCATCTGGCGGTGGCTGCTCTCGCCAGCCCAGGGGGACCAGGCAGTCGGACTCAATCAGTTGTTCCGGATCATGGGGCTGCCCGGACTGCAGTCCACGTGGTACTCCGCCGGTAGGTTCAACATGGCGGCCATGGCGATCCCGGCCATCTGGCAGCTGTCGGGTTACATCATGGCGCTGTTCCTTGCCGGGTTCCGGGGAATCTCGGAGGATCAGCGTGAGGCGGCTCGCGTCGATGGAGCCAGTGAGCTCAAGCTGTACTGGCACGTACTCTTTCCGCAGTTGTCGCCGATTGCGTTGAGTGCACTCATCATCGTCGGCCACATGTCCATGAAGATGTTCGATCTCATCTATGCCATTGCCGGGCAGAGCTCGTTCACCACCGAGGTGCCCGCCACCTTGATGTGGGTGCAGATGTTCCAGCTCAACAACCCGACGATGGCGGCCGTCAACGCAACGCTTCTGCTGCTCATCGTCGCCGTGGTCGTGGTGCCGTACCTCGTCTACACCAACCGCACCGAGAAGGGAGGGCGCTGATGAACACCGCCGCTGTGGAATCTGAGACGCTCAACCCCGCATCTGACCGGCACACAAGCAGCAAGGCTCATGGTAAACACAAAAACCACGGACCGGGCAGGGTACGCAGCTCCACCACGGCGCACCGAGCATGGACCGGGCTGCGGTACGTGCTGCTCGTCTTCTTCTCCGTGCTCGTGCTCACACCGCTGTACGCGCTACTGGTGACGAGTTTCAAACGACCATCGGAGTATTCCCAGTCCACGGCCTGGAAGCTGCCCTCGACGTGGTCGGTGGAGGGCTGGCAGGCTGCTTGGCACGTCCTCGCCCCGGCGCTGGGGCGCTCCCTCGTACTGGCAGTCGTCGCTGCCGTGCTGTCGGCAGTCCTCGGCTCCCTCAATGGATACATCTTCGCGAAATGGAAGTTCCCGGGATCGCACGTCATCTTCGTGCTGTTCCTGTTCGGAATGTTCATCCCCTACCAGGCGATCATGATCCCGTTGTCGGGCATGATGCTCGACGTCCAGGCGGAGGCTCCGTGGTTCGCAGGTATCCCGACGCTGATCCTGGTGCACATCGTCTACGGCATCCCGATCTGCACCCTGATCTTCCGCAACTACTACGCGACAGCGGTGCCCACCGAGATCATCGAGGCGGCTCGGGTGGATGGGGCCAACACCTTCTCGACGTACAACAGGGTTGTGCTGCCAGTGTCGGTTCCCGGGTTCATCGTGACGTTGATCTGGCAGTTCACGAGTGCGTGGAACGACTTCATCTTCGCGTTGTTCCTCACCAACCAGAACAATGGCCCGGTGACGTTCGGGCTCAATGCCTTGGCATCGGGCCAGAACCCCAACTATCCGCAGATCATGGCAGGTGTGCTGGTGGCGTCGTTGCCCACCCTCATCGTCTACATCGCCTTGGGCAAGTACTTCGTGTCCGGGCTCATGAGTGGCTCGGTGAAGTGATGGTGGATGAGTTTCATGTTTTCCAGCACGATGAGAAAATCGTAGCGACGATGTCACATGTCTGGGAGATGTGAGATGAAGATTGGACTGCGTAAACCATCGGTGAAGAGGTCCGTCAGGGCACGCACCACGGGACGCGTCAAAAGGTCAGTGAAAGGCACCGTCATCCCGTGGTACGGCAAGAAAGGCGTTGGGTTCGTCAAGAATCCCAAGCGATCGGTGAAAGGCGCGATCTACCGTCGCACGACGTTCGGGTGGCGCGACCTGTTCAGGTGAGTCGGGCCTGAGCTTGATACAGTGTGTCTGCCTGCGTCGACCCCACGGTGCTCACTGGGCTCTTCTTCCATAGTCGTTGAAGAAGAGTGTCGCCGAGAATGCGATGAGGGCACCGATCATCGGCACGAGCATCGACTGCCCGAATCCGCGGGCGAGGTTCGGAGCTGCCGAGGTGCGCCAGTCGAGAATCGTGGCAATGATCGCTGAGCCGATGACCTGTCCGATCTGCCGTGTCGTGTTGTAGACGCTGGAACCTGCCCCAGCATCCTCGTGAGCCAGATCATGGCTTGTCGTCCACGAGATCGGTGGCCACACGAAGGCGCTTCCCACTCCCATGAGGACGGTGACGAGTAGGAACACCCACAGGGGTGTTGCATCCGTCATGAGAGCCAACCACAGCAGACAGACGGTGGCCACAGCGCCCGTGCCGAACGCCCCGACTCGCCCAGAACTCCTGCGCTGGACGACGCGTCCGGCCACGGGGGAGAGCAGCACCGAGAACAGTGAGGCCGGGATGAGCAGCAGAGATGCCTTGGTGGGTGTCAACCCACGTGCCTGCTGCAGGTACATGGTGGGGACGAGGGTGACGGCTGGCACGTAGGTGCCCACGAAGGCCACCGCCAGGATCCCCAGACAGAAGTTGTGTTGCCGAAAGAGCCGCAACGGGATGAGTGGCTGACCTGCAGTTCGCCCGAGGTGTCCCTGCCAGAGGAGGAAGGCGATCATGGTCACCACTCCGAGACCAATGAGCAGTGGTACGGAGATGACGCCACGAATGACTCCCCAGTGGTAGGTGCGTCCTTCCTGGATGCCGAAGACGATGAGGGTCATGGCGATACCCGACAGCACCACTCCCACCCAGTCGATGCGCGTGGTGGTGTGCGGCAGTTTCGGGATGGCGTGCATGGTCTGCCACAGTCCGATGGCGGCGATGGGCAGGTTGATGAAGAAGATGGAGTGCCAGCCGAAGTGGTCGATGCACACCCCGCCCAGAATGGGGCCGATGAGGGTGGCTGCCCCTGACGTTGCGCTCCACAGTCCCAGGGCACGTCCGCGTTCCTGTGGCGGGAACAGCTGGGTGATGAGCGTCATCGACTGCGGTGCCATGAGCGCCGACCCGAGTCCTTGGCACACCCGGAAGGTGATGAGCATGCCGACGTTGATGGACAGCCCACTGCCCAGGGAGGCGAAGGTGAAGACGAGCATTCCGATGACGAAGATGCGTCGGGTACCGAACCGATCACCGAGGCGTCCGGAAATGATGAGGGGGATGGCATAGGACAGTAGATATGCGGTGTGTACCCACATCGTGCCGACGAGGCTGGCGTGCAGCCCCCGTGTGATGGCAGGCATGGCTGTCGCGACGGTGCTGAGATCCACCAGACGCATGAACAGGGCGATGAGCAGTGCGCTCAGGGCTCCCCAGGCTCTGCTGGTGGTGACGACGTCGCCGTTGACGTCGCATGGTCTGGATTCCGGTGCAGAACTGTGTTCCTGGGTTGAGGATTCTTGCTGGGCACAGCTTATGGCCATGTGAAGACTCTTTCAAAGAGGCGCGGTACTGGCGTGGCGCACTTGCCAGGCTGCCCACCCGTGTGAGCAACGCGCATCAGCATACACATGGTTTTGCGAGGAGTGCTGGCGGGGGCGAGGTGTGCACCGGATGGTGGTGGGAGCGGTGAGTGCTCCGATTCACTGTTCACAGGGTGAACTCTTCCCGAGGCTTGTCGGTGCGCCCACATGTTCGGCCGATGTGTGCTGGTTGCTGTCAATGGTGTTCCGAGACCGCCCGATGTCATTGTGGCTGGGGTCACCTTCTGGGCCGGAACTTGTGACAACGACTCATCCCTGATGGAGGATGTCTCGGCGGCCTTGCCTCGACGTGACGTTCTTCACTGCACTGGCACGTCTGGATACGAAAAAAGCCCCGACGCGGGGGCTGTGGTGGCCGGGACCGGGATCGAACCGGTGACCTTTCACTTTTCAGGCGAACGCTCGTACCAACTGAGCTACCCGGCCATCTGCATCTCGTGGTGACCACTCAACACAAAAGCGGTGACTCTCATCACCGCTTCCGCGACCCCGATGGGACTTGAACCCACGACCTCCGCCGTGACAGGGCGGCGCGCTAACCAACTGCGCTACGGGGCCTCATCTCTCCGATGTCCACGAGGACTTCGAGAAGTTTCGACCGCTGCTCTCCAGCAGCTCGAACAGCTTAGCAATAGTGAGGCGCAAAAGTGAAATCGAGCGGACGGGATGGTGAAAAGATGCTCTGACTAGGCATTTGACCTACTAGGAGGGGCCTCGTGAGAACTGCACCGTTCGCTAGAAGCGAACTTCCTGTATCGGCGCATCGCGGGATCGAACAGTAGGGAAGGTGCAAACATCGTCAGATGTCTGGGCGAGGCGCATGGCCACTGAATGGGGGAGGCGCACCGTCACCACCTCATGCCCTGAGGTGGGTGGCACGGTGCAGCAAGTTTTGGGTGCATGGCCTGCCGGGGCAGTCCCACCCTGGTCAATGTGAGAAAAACCGCAGCGATCGTGGTTGCGGCAGTGGTATCCCGAACGGGATTCGAACCCGCGTTGCCGCCTTGAAAGGGCGGTGTCCTAGGCCTCTGGACGATCGGGACAAGGCGCAGGACCTCATATTAGCGGTCGCCGAGCATCTGCGCGAAATTCCAGACGATGGTCTCCTCGTGGGTCTCGTCGTGCAGCATCATCGTGGCCGTTGAGGTCCTGGCTCTGTGGGGTGTCGCTGAGACCCATGTGTCCGGCCGACCATTTCCATGGGGCTCTGGGCTGTGCGGGGCTGGTGGCGCGCTCGCAGCCTTTGCGAGTGACGAGCATGGGAACGGTCGGTTCGGCCAAGCGCATTCTCACGGCCAGTACGGGGGCAGTACGGGTGGGGGCACGAGTCGTGCCCCCACCCCTGCGAGGCATCAGTCCCAGATCGTCGTGATGTGTACGTGATCCATGTGGTTCGCGGTGTCCCCACCACGATCCTCCATGTGACGCCATCCCTCGGAGTCGCGGGCGACACTCCAGATCTGCTGGTGGAAGATGATGTAGCTCACTCCCAGCTCACTGGCGTGAGCCTGGTAGTACTTGGCCATCTTCCAGCCCAGCGCCTCATTGCTCTTGTAGTTGGGGAGCATGAGGTCGATCGCGTGACCACTGGGATGATCCGGGTAGGGATCGTGGGGCCGCACGCCGTAGATCGTGTTGATCTGCGGGAAGTTCTGGAGCACGTTGTTGACGAGCCCCTTGGCGCTCGGACGTAGCCCCGACAATCCCTCGGACCCACCGGCCATGAGCTTGTTCCAGTTGCCCGGGCTGCTCGGGGTGCTGGTCTTGCCGGACTTCGTCTTCTTGGAGGCAGCAGGCTTGGTGGTGCCGGGCTTGTTGGCGGACAGCCACTTGCTGGTGACCCAGCGGGTCTGTCCCCGGTAGACGATCTGGGAGCGACCATTGGCGGTGACTCCTGTGATGCTCAGGGCGGTTCCGGTTGTCACCTCGCCCACGGTCCGGGAGGAGGATCCCGAAGCGGTGCGGATGTCCAGCGCAGTGGTGGCGTAACGCACACCAATGACCTTGGGGGTGGCCGGGGTGCTCGGTTTTGGTTTTGCCGGTGTGGTGGGACGTGCCGGCTTCGCGGGGGTGCGCGGCTTGCTTGGTTTCGGCTTGGGGCTGCCGACCGGCGTCAGGTACTTGGCGTTGACCCAGCGGGGGCGTCCCTGCCAGATCACCTCGGCCATCCCGTTTGCCTTACGGCCGGTGACGTCGAAGATGGTGCCGGAAGGAGCGTCACCCTCGGTGCCGAAATGGCTGGTGAACGACGTGCGGATCATGAGGGCCGTTGTGCCGCGAGCCTGCCCGACCACTGGACGTACCACGGGCTTGGCCGGGGTGCTGGGCTTTGCCGGCCTGGCTGGTGTGCGTGGCTTGGCCTGCTTGCTCGTCCTGGTCGACTTTCTAGGGGTGCTGGGCTTGGTCGCTCTGCCGGGCTTGATCGGAGCGTTGTGCCTGGCTGGACGGTGGGCATTGACGGACGTCAGGTATTTGGCGTTGACCCAGCGGGGGCGTCCCTGCCAGATCACCTCGGCAAGACCGTTGGCGGTGCGGCCGGTGACGTTGAAGATGGTGCCGATGGGGGCGTCACCCTCGGAACCGAAGTGGTTGGTGTAGGAGCTGCGCACCATGAGCACTGCCGTGCTGCGCTTCTGTCCGACCACTGGACGCACCACGGAGCCCGACACTGGGGCGGCCTTGGGGACGCCCGGAGAGGGGCGCAGGGTGACGTGCGTGCTGCTTGAGCCGGCAGCAGAAGATCCACGCAGGTACTGGGCGGCGACGTAGGCAGTGTGTCCCTTCCAGGTCACCTGGGCCCAACCGTACCTGGTGTTGCCAATCTGCTGGGCGGTGTGTCCTGGGTACAGCACGCCCAAGATCTTGTAGGAGGTTCCTGGGCCAGATCGCACGTTGACGGCTGTGGTTGCCATCACCGTCCGACCTTCGGCGTGTGCCAGCTGAGACGTGGGGAAACCGATACCAGTCGTGACGAGCCCTGCTGATGCAAGGGCGGTCGCGCTGAGTCGGACGGGGCGAGATAGACCCATGGACGTGCTCCTTTTCCGAGCTGGTGGTGACAAATCGATTCGCCTCACCCCGCTGGTCTTCCCACGAACTGTCGCGTTGCTCACCAATGGGGCTTGACACTGTGAGGCAAACCTAAGCCAGATGAATGAGAAAAAGGAAGCCAGGTTGAGGGTTTGAGTTCGGGGATTCAACGCGACACGCCGAGTTTCATGTAAAAATTACACGGATGAAATTTCGGTGCGGACGCTGGACGAAATCTCGAAAAGGGCTTGTGGCAAGGGGATATGCTGCCCATCCCTTCAGCGTGACCGCATCTGGCTCGAACTCGAGGTGTGTCGAGGGCAAGTCAGAATGTGTGGAGGTTCGCCACGAACAGGTTGAGGGTTTCCTGAGAATTTCCTGAAGATCGGTCGTGTCGCGTGAAGGTCGACCAGGGCGGTGGACGTACCGCGACATGTAGGCGCCCCGGCGGGCAGCTCATGGCGATGTGAGTCGTCCGCGAGCTGACGTGGGGGCCTGGCAGGTGGACGGCGGTGCTGTCGGTGCTGTGTGGTGCGTCCGATCACCCGATGATGCGGATGGTGGCGGATTCGCGACGCCCTGGAATCGCAGCGTGGCGAGACGAGACAGGATGACGTCAATCGGCTATGCTGGCTCGGTCTGGCCCCTGTAGCTCAGTTGGCAGAGCAGCGGACTTTTAATCCGTGGGTCCTGGGTTCGAGCCCCAGTGGGGGCACCAAGATCTCGACTCATCCGGGGACGACTCCGTACTTGGTGGTTCATGATCGTCCATGAGTGGTGCTCGTACTGGGTTCAGTGATCGGGCAGTCCAAGTTGTGGATCATCGTCACCCCCGACTCGTCCATGCGCGCGATGCCGCTTCAAGCCTCAGCAGGAAACTCTTGACGGCACCTCCGCCGCGATACCCACCCATCGAGCCATCCGCATGCACCACCCGATGACACGGGACGACTATCGGGATCGGGTTGCGTCCACAGGCCGACCCCACCGCCCGTGCTGCTCCCGGGTGCCCCAGCTCGGTGGCGAGTTTCCCATAGCTCCACCGTTGCCCGTAATCGATCTGCAACAACCCGTCAAGTACCTGCCTGGTGAAAGCACTGGGCATGTGACCGCTCCTCTGGCGGGCAGGGCGTGGGCACGTCAGGTTGGCTCCTGTGCCCGCTGACCAGTCCAGCGGGATGTCGAAATGACGGCGGTGCTGGGCGAAATACTCCGTGAGCTGACATTCGGTGTCGTTCAGAATCGCTGCGGCTTCTGGATTCATCTGTTCCTCACAGCTGGGGCTGTCCTGCCCTGGGTGCCCACTTCTCGTGCCGGTGCCATGGCCGACCAGCTCACCGGCGAAGCACACGCGTGCCAATCCCTTCCCGGTGGCGAGCAGGGTCAGCGGGCCGATCGGGGAGGCAACAGTCCTGGAGAGGCACGCACTCGAAGGCTCGGGATCTGTGGGGATGGTTCTTGACGACACAGGTGGATCGTTGCACATGCATCGAGCCGGATCGAGGCGTGACAAAAATTGTCACCAGGGATTCGGTGAGGTCACCGCAGCGCTGCTGGTGGTGGGCTGGTGACATTTTTCGCAGCCCTTCGAAGGTAGGCAGTCCTGCGATGGTAGGGGGTGCGGTACTTGGCGGGCGGCAGTGTGTTCGCGTGCGGCCGTGTGCTCTTGTTGATGCACACAATTCCCGTGACGTCGGCCAACAGCCTTCTGGGGCGCGCGAGTCATGTGGTGAAGTGTGGTGGCCGTGAGGAGTCTTGGAGCTTGTGTGACAAAAATTGTCAGCAGACGTTCCCGAGCAGCACACCGGTGACGTGAGTGTGCCCCTATGGGGATTTTCGTCAGCGAGGATCCTCACCAGCCATCGACAAGCTCGATCCTGGGAACCCGTGGAGCCCTCCCACTCGTGGAAAATGGTTCCCTGGCGACGGGAAGCGGGTACTTGGGACAGGATCACCACTGGTCACCCACGATGCGGCTTCGGCTGTGGGCCGCCCAGCCACGCAGGTGGAACAGGCCCGCTAAGCTTGAGCCATGCGTAATCCGGCTGACATCGAGTGCTGGCTCACCGACATGGACGGCGTTCTCGTACGTGAGAACCACGAAATTCCCGGGGCGAGCAACCTCATCGAGCGATGGGTGGACACCTCACATCGCTTCCTGGTGTTGACGAACAATTCCATCTTCACCCCGCGAGATCTGTCAGCCCGGCTGCAGATGTCCGGTCTGACGATCCCCGAGGAGAACATCTGGACCTCCGCTCTGGCCACGGCACGGTTCCTTGCCGACCAGCAACCTGGTGCCCGGCTCTTCGTCATCGGTGAGGCGGGCCTGACGACGGCTCTGCACGAGGCAGGGTTCATTCTCACCGACACCGAGCCCGACTACGTCGTCCTCGGTGAGACCCGCACCTATTCCTTCGAGGCCATCACCAAGGCCGTCCGATTCATCGTCGACGGGGCCCGATTCATCTGCACCAACCCCGACGCCACCGGCCCCTCCAAGGAGGGTCCGTTGCCTGCCACCGGTGCCGTCGCCGCCATGATCGAGTCGGCGTCACGTCGCAAGCCCTACGTCGTCGGCAAGCCCAACCCCATGATGTTCCGCTCGGCCCTCAACCGTATCGAGGCCCACTCGGAGAACACCGCCATGATCGGAGACCGGATGGACACCGACATGGTTGCAGGCATGGAGGCCGGCCTGTTCACCGTCCTCGTGCTCTCCGGCATCACCAAGCGTGAGAACATCGACGCCTACCCCTACCGGCCCAATCTCGTGCTGGACTCGGTGGACGATCTCATCGACCTCATCTGAGGGCTGCGTTCCTGGTAGGTGGTCAGCGTTCCTGGAAGGCCCTCGAGGATTCCGGCCAACGGCGGGAGCTGACCGTCAGGGATGGGAGTACCAGCGGTGACCTGTCCCGGTGCTCCCCCCTTGGTGGGCAGCTCACATCCGAGGGGTCTGCAACTTGGGCACCGGGTGCTCCAGATGGCTGTGTCGCTCCATCCGTTCGGACCAGCTGTGCGGGTCCGAGGTGACGAAGTCATCGTCCGAGTCGCCCAGCTGGCTGCCTGATTCCAGGAATTCGTCGGGTATCTGCGCCACGGTGCGGGCAACGGCCGACCGGGCGTTCTCCAACGTCGTACGCACCTCGCGTGTCGTCTCACCTGCCAGCCAGGTCTTCTCCAACTGCCAGCACTGCATCCGCGCCGTGACAATCGTGTCGATGGCCTCGCACACCTCCTGCGAGGCGTCCTGGCACACGGCTGCTGCTCGCATCCAGCCATAGTCGCGGTTGATCGCGAGCAGTCCCGGGTCGACGACGCGCGAGCCGTGCACGTCGACATTCGGTTCGATGATCGTCGCGCCGGCGCTACGGGCATAGGACAACTCATCGCGGGACGTCTCGTTGGTGAGGATCGACACCGTCCGGGACGCCAGATCGAGCATGTTGCGGTCGGCGAAGTCGGCTGCCCGTTCCATGTCGGAGGGGGCTGCTGCGATGACGTAGGGCTGGGTCACCCCGAGCCGTTCGATGGTGATCTCCACCGGGATGTTCTCACGCACCCCGCCATCGACGTAGTGCTCCCCGTCCAGATCCACCGGGCGAAAGACGCCGGGAATCGAACAGGACGCCAGCACCCCCTTGGACAGGTCGAAGGTGGAGGAGCCGATCGGCTCGTCGTCCCGATCGACGAGGATGCCCTGCTCCGTCATGTATCGCAGTTGGCCGGACTCCAGGGCAACCGTGGCGATGCGAAGCTGGATCCCCGACGCCGACACCATCTCGGCGCGGAAGAACTCCCGGTCCAGCAGCTTGGCGAGGATGGGGCCGGCTCGGTGGGTCGACGAGGTCTGGTCGGCTCCGCGCAGCACCCCGGCGATGTCGGAGCCGTCACGAGTGAGACGTGAGAGCACCGACAGGGCCTGCACCGTGGCGGCCGGAGACCAGCTGGCCGTTTTGATCGTCTCGTCGGAGGTGGCCAGGGCCAGGGTGGCGGCCTGCCCGGTGAGCTCCTGCTCATCTGCCACACTTTCTGCCGCACCATCACAGGCATCGGCTCGTGGTGGCGTGGTGTCACGGGGCTGTGCGGCGGTGGTCACGTCCTGCCCCCGCTCATCGCTCCCAGCGCCATGGAGGTTCCCGGTCCCGGTGAGCCAGCGCGGTAGCAGGGAACGGTGGCCTGGGGACGACTGCTTCTTCTGCTCCTTCTCGAAGAGCTTGGACCAGTGCGGTGACATGGCCTCGAATCGGGTGTACCAGGCGCGCGGGGTGAACATGTCCTCGGGTTGCTGCATGGCCAACCACATCGTTTCCAGATCGCGCAGTGCCTGCCGTTGGTGTGTGACGTCAGGCCACTGTGCCAGGGCGGAGGCGACGATCGACCCGGCCGAGGTGGCAGAGATCACCGACGGGTGCATCGCGCAGCGGTCGTACAGGTAGCTCAGCGCGCCGATCTGGAAGGACGCGCGTGCTCCGCCACCTGCCAGCACCAGTCCCTGCCTGGGGGTGCGACTTCCTCGCCCCAGTCGCAGGGAGTGCAGTCCGAACCATGAGGACAAATCCATGTGGTCATGGTATTGGTCCCCGGCACGACGGAGCATCTGCCCGGCTGACGTATGCCCGGCACGGTATGGATCAGCGTTGGTCACACTCCTTGTCAGAAGCCTCGCTGCAGCTGACATCTCAACCAACCCATGGGAGTTGTCGGGGCGGCTGCAAAATGAGGTGGGAGCCAAGGTGGCCATGCCTGATGGAGCAGTCGACGGACCGGCGTGGGTGTCCTCGCTCGTCTCGAGTGACCATGCCTGATGGGACAGTCCGTGGAGAGGTGAGGAACAATGGAGGGGTGAGTAACCCCGAAACCTGTCCGGACAGCGATCAGGAACCCAGCTCGGCCGACCCGCTGCTCGAGACGGCCGTCCCCAGGCACCGGCCACCGAAGGACCTGTCGAAGTACGCCTGGCTGTCAATGGGAGCAGCCGTCGCGACGATTGTCCTCAAGGTGGTTGCCTGGTGGCTCTCCGGCTCGGTGGGACTGCTCTCCGACGCCGCCGAGTCGCTGGTGAATCTGGTGGCGGCCATCGTCGCCCTCATCGCCCTCAAACTGTCGATCACCCCGCCCAACGAGCGATTCAACTATGGGCGATCCAAAGCGGAGTACTTCTCGGCGATCACCGAGGGGGTGCTCATCTTTCTGGCTGCAGCGGCGATCCTGTACTCCGGCGTCAAACGGTTCATCCATCCCCAGCCCCTCGACAATGTCGGGGTGAGCCTGCTGGTCTCTGCCGTGGCATCGGTGCTCAATGGGGCAGTGGCCTGGGTGCTGCTCACCCGCGGCAGGAAGGAACACTCTGCCACCCTGACCGCCGATGGTAAACATCTGCTCACGGACGTGTGGACCTCGGTGGGCGTCATCGTCGGCGTCGGGCTGGTGTGGGTGTCGAAATGGGATCGTTTCGACGCCCTCGTCGCCATCGCGGTGGGCGTCAACATCCTCGTCACGGGCTACAAACTCATTGCGTCCTCCGGCGCCGCCCTCATGGACGTCTCGTTGCCGGAGGAGGATCGCAGGCAGATCGAGGGCTTCATGCGCGGCTACTGTGGAGCCGAGGTGAAGTTTCATGCCATCCGCACCCGTGAGGCCGGGTACCGTCGATTCGTCGACTTCCACATGCTCGTGCCCGGGGAGTGGACCGTGCGTCACGGCCACGACGTCATGGAGGACCTCATTGACGCCATGCTCGCCAAGTGGCCAGACCTGCGCGTCATGGGGCACTTGGAGCCCGCTGACGATCCCCGCTCGTACGAGGATCTGGACGTGTGAGCGAGACACAGTCGCCACGCGGGAACGTTTTTCGGCGCGTCACATCGGGGCGGATCGTGCAACGCACCAGCACAGTGAGGATCAGGAGGTGCACATGACCGACGAACACGGCAACGAGGAGAATCGACGCTGGCAGGCCGACGCCCAGACGGGCGACGCGACTCCACGGACCGGCAAAACTCCACGGATTGGCAAACACGAGTGTGGATCCGCCGGGTTCGACGCTTCACAGGGGCGACGGACCACCTCGTCAGCGGATCAGGACGCTGCGAGCAGCCCCCCAATCAATGAGAATTCAGATGATGGACATCCGGGCCACGAGGATCGAGGGGGCGAGGGGTCAGTAGCAGGTCATTCCCACACTGGGCAGGCCCCGGGCTCACCCATCACCGTGCCGGGCTGGGACGAGTACTTCCTTGGTATCGCCATGGCGGTCTCGGCACGTGCCAAGTGCACGCGTCGCCGGGTGGGAGCCGTGCTGGTGCACGAGCATCGAATCATCGCCACCGGCTACAACGGAGCCGCTCCCGGGCGCCCGGACTGCCTGGAGGGCGCTTGCCCACGTGGGCGTCTGGGCTACGCAGAGGTGCCTGCCTTCAGCGACTACGACGTACCGGGGGCGCCGGGATTCTGCATCGCCATCCATGCCGAGGTCAACGCGCTGCTCTTCGCCACGCGTGACACCGCAGGATGCACGGCCTACGTCACCGACCAGCCCTGCCCCGGATGCCGCAAGGCGCTGGCGGCTGCCGGGGTCGTGCGAGCCGTGTGGCCCGATGGACAGTTCGACGCCGACGAGCTCGTCGACTGGAGCAGGTGAGCTGGCCTCAGTCAGCCAGTTGTGACTGCTTGGGAGACAGGGCGTTGGCTGCCTCGGAGGCCACGGCCTCCAGCGGAGCGCCGGTGGACGCCGTGATGAGCGCGGCGAACAGGCCCTCCACCAGCGGAGCGGGAGAAATCGTCACCTTGGCGGCGAGCTCGGGATCGACGAAGTCCAGAGCCATCTGGGCCGAGAGGATCGCCGATCCCAGATCGACGAGCACGAGGATGCCCGGGCACTCCGAGAGCTCCTCGATGGCTGCCGACACGGCTGCGGCATCGGTGCCCAGGGTCGTCTCGTCCAGCCCAGCGGCAACTCGGACCGGCGGACGGGTCTCCTCCGAAACCATCTGTGCCACCAGATCCACGGCGGCGGTGGCGAGTTCGTGGCTGTGCGAGACGATGACGATGCCAACCTGCGACATCTGTGCTCCCTTCCTTGATGACGTGCTCAGGACTGTGCCGGCAGGCAGCGGGCGGCGGACTCGATGAACAGCGTCAAGGAGGTGGCACCGGGGTCCTGGTGCCCCTTGCTGCGCTCACCAAGGTAGGAGGCGCGTCCGCGACGGGCAATCATGCCGACCGTGGCGTCACGCCCCTGGGCGGCGGCCTGTGCGGCATGGTCCAAGGCTTCCTGCAGCGTCCTGCCGGCCTCGGCGTCGGTCTGCAGGGCCTCCACCGCAGGTGCGAGGGCGTCAACCATCGTCTTGTCACCGGGTTCGGCCTTGCCGCGGGTCATGATGCCGTCCAGACCAGCCTTGAAGGCCTGGGCGAGGTTCTGCACCGACAGCTCCTTGTCCGGGCCCAGGAACGCTCCCAGTCTCAGGAACAGCGTGCCGTACAGCGGCCCGGAGGCTCCGCCCACGGTGCTCACCAGCGTCATCCCCGCCTTCTTGAGCAGGGCGCCGGTGTCTGCGAAGGACTGCGGGTCCAGGGCTGCCACGGCGCTCATGCCGCGAGTCATGTTGGAGCCATGATCGGCGTCACCGATCTGGCGGTCCAGATCCGTCAGCATGGCGGAATTGTCGGTGACCACCTTCGCGTAGTCCGCGAGCCAAGCAAGGGTTGTTTCAACAGGCAGGTTAGACATCAGCATCCCCAACGAAGTCCGAGTGTGTTCACAGGTGCGTCCCACAGTGTGATGAGGTCGTCGCTGGCCCCCAGGAGGGTCAAGGAACATCCTGCCATCTCCAGGGAGGTGATGTGGTTGCCGACCACGGTGCGAGCAACACGCACTCCCTTGGCCTCGAGGATCTTGGCGATCTCACCGAAGACGATGTACTGCTCGAGCAGCGGGGTGCCACCCATGCCGTTGAGCATGGCGATGACTGGTTGGTTGGTGAAGTCACGGTCGGCGAGGATGGGCTCGATGAGCTGTTCGGCAACCTCGGCGGCCGATCCCAGCCGCACCTTCTCGCGTCCGGGCTCACCGTGGATGCCGATCCCCAGCTCCATCTCGTCCTCGGCGAGGTCGAAGGTCGGTTTTCCGGCTGCCGGGACCGTGCACGAGGTGAGTGCCACACCGAAGGAACGTCCAGCCTCGTTGACGTGCTCGGCCAGGCTCACCAGGGCGTCCAGGTCCTGGCCCTGCTCGGCGGCGGCACCCAGGATCTTCTCCATGAGGACGGTGAGCCCCACGCCGCGGCGGCCAGCGGTGTACAGCGAGTCCTGCACGGCGACGTCGTCGGCCACGACGACCGACTCCACGCGTACCCCGGACTCGGCGTTGGCCATCTCGGCCGCCATGTCGAAGTTCATGACGTCACCGGTGTAGTTCTTGACGATGTGCAACACGCCGGCCCCACCGTCGACGGCATGGGTGGCAGCCATCACCTGATCGGGGACCGGTGAGGTGAAGACCTCGCCACAACACGCGGCGTCCAACATGCCTCGCCCCACGTAGCCGCTGTGCAGTGGTTCGTGACCAGAACCGCCACCGGAGACGAGCCCCACCTTGCCGGGAACTGGTCCATCGGAACGGTAGACGACCTTGTTCTCCAGATCGACGCGGATGCTGTCGGGGTGCGCAGTGGCCAGACCCGTCAGCGAATCGGAGACAACGCTCTCAGCGGCATTGATGAGCTTTTTCATACCTCCAGTCAACCACCTTTTCGCCACGCGCCAAGTATGGGAACACCACAAAAATCATTTCTCGGCGTGGTGCGGGTTGAAATGCATTCATCTGCCACTTGTGAGGGCGGTGATGTACAGCGTCGTGGACGCATCCCGGCTGGGGGAGCAGGCAATTCGGTGATCCCCGACAAATCCATTCCGACGTGACCTCAACGCTGAGGTCCGTGGCAGGGTACGGGCTGACGAACTGGTGCGGTGCCACACCACGTGGCACCGCACAATGTTGCTTGGCGCCGAGATCGTTTGGTGTCGAAACTGGGGGCAGCGCCCACGACCCGCAGCGGTTGAGGCGAGCCGCGGGCAGTTCCTCAGCGAGTCTCCTGGGTGTAGTTGACCGTCACCTGACCACGCTCGATACGTAGCCACGGGGCCTTCTTGTGCGGGTCGAAACGCACCTTGAGGGAGTCGTTGTGCATGATGGTGGCCGTCACACCGATGAAGAGCAGTCCGATGATGATCGCCGGTATCCCGACCGTCCATCGTGGTCCCCACTGATCACCTATCCATCCCAGGGCAGGGGAGACGAATGGTGTACCTCCCAGAAGGAGGGTGGACCACAGGCTCATGACACGCCCACGCATCTGTGGTGACACCGAGGTCTGCACCATCGAGTTGGCGACGATGAGTGTGGAGACCGCTCCCCAGCCCACCGGGACCTTGAGCAGCGCGAAAAGAAAGTAGTTCGGTGCGATGGCCGACAGCCCCATGCTCACGGTGTAGACGACGAGGGCCAGCTCCACCCAGCGCATTCGCGGTTTGCGGCGGGCCGATCCCAGGGCGGCTGCGATGGCGCCAAGCCCCATGATCGAGCCCAACAGGCCGTATTCGCCGGAACCACGACCGAATCCCACCGTTGCCATGAGCGAGTCGGAGAGGTTGAAGTTGAAGCCGAAGGTGCCCATGACGAAACCGATGGCCAGCAGCACCTTGAGATCGAACCGCACTCTGACGTACTTGACGCCATCACGCACGCTTGACTTTCCCTGAACAGGCGGTGAGGGGTGCAGCTGGTCGGCACGCAACAGAATCAGAGTGGTGATGAATCCGATGAAGCAAGCCACGTTGATGACCATGACCCATCCGGTTCCAATTCCAGCGATGAGCAGACCGGCAACACCGGGGCCCAGGATGCGGGCACCATTGAAGGAGGCGCTGTTGAGGCTGATGGCATTGGGAAGCTTCGACAGCGGTACGATCTCCGAGACGAATGCCTGCATCGCCGGGTTGTAGAAGGACGTGGCCGTACCATCCATGGCCACCAAGGTGAAGACGTGCCACAGCCGTACCGTTCCGGTGAGGACGAGCGTTGCGAGGATCGCGGCATCGACGCACATGACGATCTGGGCGAGGACCATGATCCTGCGCTTGGGATACTTGTCGGCCAGTGCTCCGGCCCACGGGGTGATGACCAGCAGCGGAGTGAAGGCCGCAGCCATCAGCCAGCCCAGGGCGGAGGCATTGTGATCGGTGAGAACCACCAGAACCAGCCATGACTGAGCGGTACGCGACATCCACTGTCCGGTGTTGGCCAGGATCGTTCCAGCAAAATATCGTCGATAATTCGGGACGGCCATGCTGGCAAACGTCTTGCTCATCAGTCGGTTCCTTCAATGAATGCGCGAGTGATCACCATTTACGGTGCAACATTACGTCATTGCCGAGCGCTGTCCGAGGAGCTCCTCTCACTGGAGAATTCCAGCCTGGGACAGTCGAATGCAGACCGTGAACATCACGTTCCGGGCACGGGGCTGAGACCTGACGACATGTCAGGTGCCCTCCGATGGGTCAGTGCGCTTGGTGACTTTCCCACAAGGGAGGATGATTGTCGTCCTGAAGACATGCTGTTCCGGGGAACCATTGGGCCCCGGGTGTCACATTCCCGAACCGGAATGGGTGAGGAGACGTCATGGCGACGAAGGCGCAGTGGATCGAGGGTGCCCGCCCCAGAACGCTGCCGACGGCGATAGCACCAGTGGTGGCAGGATCGGCCATGGCTGCTGCCATGGGTGGATTGGCTCTGTTGCGGGCATTCCTCGCCCTGTTCGTGGCTCTTTTCCTAGTGATCGGCGTCAATTTCGCCAACGACTACTCCGATGGCATTCGTGGTGCCGACGGTGCGGATCGGGTGGGGCCGCTGCGTCTGGTTGGTTCGGGGGTGGCCGACCCACAGCACGTCAAGGCGGCGGCCTTTGGCTGTTTCGGTGCAGCAGGAATCGCTGGACTCGTCCTCGTCGTGCTGTGCGGGCACTGGTGGCTCTTGGCCGTCGGGGTGGCCTGCGTCGCAGCCGCCTGGTACTACACCGGTGGTGAACGTCCGTACGGTTACCGGGGGTGGGGTGAGATCTTCGTCTTCGTGTTCTTCGGCCTGGTGGCCGTCACGGGAACGACGTACACCCAGACCGATCGGGTGGACGTGGCGACATGGCTCACCGCCGTACTCATCGGTGCCCTGGCCTGTGCCGTGCTCGTCTCCAACAATCTGCGCGACATCGACGGGGATCGTGAATCGGGCAAGCGCACCTTGGCAACCCGGCTCGGACACACCGGTACCCGTGTCCTCTACCTGGTACTCGTCGCCGTCGCCCTGGCAGGGGTGGTGTGGGTCGGTGCCCTGACGACGTGGTGGTGTCTGCTCGCCCTCGTCATGGCCGTGCCGCTCGTGGCCCCGGTCAAGACCATGCTCATCAGGGCGACGGGGATGGCCCTGGTGCCGGCACTGCGCAACACCGGGATCGCCGAACTGGTGTGTGCGGTGGGTCTGGCGGTGGGGGTCGCCATCGGGGCGTGAAGCTGTTGCAACACAGCGCAGCTCGTCTCCGATCCGCACAAGGTCCGGTGCAGAGGGTGCTGCCAACGTGCCCTGCCAGAGCTCAATCAAGTGGAGGCTGTAGTGACTGCGGTCCGAGGCACCAAAGCCATTTCGCGGGAATGCTGCATGGGTTTCGTCGGATGGTGGACGTATCTATACCGGCAACGTAGAATGAATAACGAATACTGGAACACTCCACCAGGTTGGGTTTCCGAGCAGCTTGGCCGACAGTAGGGGTACTCCGATGAGTTACATCAGCCGCCGTTCCTTCACCCTCGTGACGATGCTTTCCCCCCTCACGGGCCGTGCGGCACGCCTTGGGCTTGGCGTCGCTCCCGCAGAGTCGCAGGTGTCTGCGCCACCAATCGATGGTCCCGACGGTCTTCCGATCGAGTGGATCCCCGCTCCGTATGAGCAGTATGGTCCGGGACTGGCCAAGTACGGGAACCATGACATCGCCCACCGGCCCTCCAGTCCTCTGTTGACGAGGGTCGTCATCCACGACACCGAGGAGACGTACGACACCACCATCAAGCTCGTTCAGAAGCCGAGCTACTTGGCTTGGAACTATACGCTGAGGTCTTCCGACGGTCACGTTGCGCAGCACTTGGATCCCCACGACGTCGGCTGGCACTCGGGAAACTGGTACTACAACATGCACGCCACTGGCTTGGAGCACGAGGGCAGGGCCGTTGAGGGGATGAGCTGGTACACGGATGCCATGTACCGCTCCAGCGCGGCACTGGTCCGGCACCTGTGCCGTAAGTACTCGGTACCGATGACGCGTGGTCACATCATCGGCCATGACGAGGTCCCCGGGATCGACACCGAACACATCAAGACGATGCACTGGGATCCGGGTCCCTACTGGGACTGGGCCCGGTATTTCGAGCTGTTGGGCTGCCCCCTCACGGACGGCACGACTGATGCCGCGCCCCAGCCCGGTGACGTCGTGAGGATCCTGCCGGACTTCGCGAGCAACACCCAGGTCTACGATGGCCGGGTCGTCACGGGGCTGAACTTCGTGACGGCCCGGCAGGCCCCATCGCAGGATGCTCCTGCCGTTGTCGACATCGGCATCAGACCAGGGCCGGCGACGACGGAACCCTCCGACGTCGGTGCCCGCCTCAACACGGGCGCCGAGTATGTTGTCGCCGAGGTCGGAGGACAGGACGACGAGTGGATCGCAGTCTGGTACCTCGGTACCAAGGCATGGTTGCACAATCCGGTCGCACAACCCGTGGCACGTGTCGTACCGGGGGCGCGGACGGTCAGGGTGGTCTCCCGCACGTCAGGCTACGGACGAGCCTTCCCGGAAGCCTCCGCCTACCCGGACCCCGGTTGGGTGCAGCTGGACGCCACCCTGCCGTACGTGCTGGATCCCGATCAGCGCTATGTCGTCATCGATCCCGAGCCTCCGACGGACTACTACCGTTCCAAGACCTTCGGCTCCCCACCGCCCACGGATCACGTGGACGTCATCGGTCAGGATCGATACGTGTGTGTCTTCCTGGGGCATCGCCAAGGCTACCTGAAGGTCACGGACGTCCGATCTGACTGGCTGGGCGCTTGAGAACGTTACAGCTCAAGGAGCTCGTGCAGACCGACGCGGTCAGGGCGTCAACTCGCCACCGGCTGATCGTCACAGGCGAACGCGTCTCGTAGCCGACGGCCCGAGGGCTGGAGTCGGGGTCAGGGCATCGGGTGTGGCTGTGGACTGCTGGAGCATGGTTCTGGTGAGCTTCCGGGAAGCTACCTCCTGCCGTATTCCTTCCGCAACCAGGCGCGTACCGCGTGGGTGGCACGCACGTCGTCCTCGTTGTACTGGAGAACTCGGGTGCGTGAACTCTCACGTACCTGCGGATCGGGGGAGTGGACGGCCTCGTCCCACCAGGTCTGCGAGTTGAGACCGCCAGGTTCGGGGTCACGCCAGTGGAAACCGGCCCCTTCCTGGGCGACGGCCTTCAACCCGATCCCGTGCACCCCGAAGAAGTGCTGACGTATGACGCGAAAGACGTCGACGAAACATCCCGAGTGCAGCAGGTGGTCCACCGAGGCTGCCATGTGCGGATCGGACGCCACCGTGCCGAAATGACGCAGATGAGTGATCTCGTAGTCCGAGTAGTGCACGATGATGCAGTCGGGAACCCGCTGGACGACGTGGTCCAGCCACGAGATCGCCTCCCTCGCAAGGCTGATCTCGGCTGCATCGTCCTGGTCGGAGAAGCTGGAGAAATGCGCGTAGTAACAGGTGTTCGGATCCGTGGTCTCCGGCAGGAGGCCCTGCGGATCATCCACCCACATGCCCCACAGGTAGACCCGGTCGTCGGAGGAGGTCTCGATGTCGAAGTCGATCTCGACCGGTCCAGAGGGCAGGACGATGGGGTCATCGTTCTTCCGGGCCAACGTGCGTCCCTGGTGCAACAGGGTGGCGCGCTGGGCAGCCAGTCGCAGTCGGGTCCCGGCGCGTGGCCGATGCTGCACCTGCGGCAGGTAGAGCGGTAGGACGACGTCCAGATCCGCCGCGGCGAGATCGTGAATGGTTTCGATGCCGAGGTCGCGCAGTGTCGTGATCTCGCGCACGTCCAGGGGCGCTTTCGTGACGCGCAACGAGATGTCGTCGGGATCGAGCTGGGACTCACACACCGGCCACCACGGGCACTGTGCACACTCCGGTACCACGATCGGGCGAAGCATCGGTGCACGGCGAGCAGAGGTGGAGCTGCCCGAGGCGGGGTCGGGCGTGACGCCAGGTTGGTTGGTCGGGTGGCTCGCTGGTGCGTCCCCGCTCGGCATCGAGTCATGCCTGGTGGCCGTGCGTCTGCCCCGAACGGAATCGCTCGAGGTGCTGTGCGCCATGGCGTGTCTCGCGACGCTCACCCGGAAACTGTGCTCATGGTCGTAACGATCCAGCACACTGCGTCGTCTCCAGTGCTGGGATGCGGATTCCGTCGCCGACGAGCTCGTTGGTGCGGGAATGTAGGTGCGGATGAAGCGATGATCGAGGTCCAGCCAGCAGACAGCGAGGCGGGGGGAGTCCTCCGCGCACGTGGGCAGGTTTGCCAGCATGGTGACGTCGTCGGTTCCGATGAACCCGGCCAGACGACGTCGGCCAGACATCCCATCTGGTGGGCTCGCCACCAGACCAAGGTCGTCCAGCAGGCGCCAGTGGTGCGCCCCCTGCAGCAGGGTGTGTTCCCGTCCGGGGCGAAACACCTGGGTGGTGCTGAGGTGGGCTTGACGCGGATCGGGCTCCTGCAGCGGCGTCACCCAGGTGAATTCCGCAGTGGTGGTGTTGCGTTGCAGCAACGACTCGTGCGCGATGACCACCGGTAGATAACCCGGCTGGCCGTCGGGGCGATCCGCCACTCGCACCAGCACGTCGGGACTTCCCGAGCGGTGCCCCTGCAGCGACGAGGGCAGCTGCGGGTCGATGATCAGTGCTGCCCCCCGCTCGAGCACCTTGCGGGTCATGGCGCGGTGATGCTGTGGCGAGGAGCCGCGCCACTTTCGCAGGTCCACCGCGTGCGGAATCCTGGCCAGTTCGTCGCACACGGATGTCACGAATCCCCGGGCGGTGTCGCTGAGGGGTGATGGCTGTGATTGCGGCTGGTCATCCTGGGTGGGCGGCAGTGTGATGCTCGGGTCGAAGGCGTGCTGCGTCCTCACCGGACAGGAGCGCGCCGCCCAGGAATCCAGCAGGATCGGTGTGGGATTGGGATGTGTTGCGGAGCTCACCTGGCGGACCTCAGGCTTTCCAGGCCCGGTGCAGAGCCAACACACCGCCAGCCACATTGCGCCACGAGACGGCCTTCCAGCCGCATTGCGCCATGAGATCTGCCAGGTGTTGCTGATCGGGCCAGGCCAGGATCGACTCGGCAAGGTAGTCGTAGGCGTCCCGGTTCGAACTCGCCAGTCGTGCCAGCGCGGGGATCGCGGCCAGGAGGTAGTCCCGGTACAGATGGCGAAACACCTTTGCCGTGGGGGTGGAGAACTCACACACCACCAGCCGTCCACCGGGTCTGGTGACGCGCAGCATCTCCCGAAGTGCCGCCTCGGTGTCCTCGACATTGCGCAGCCCGTAGGAGATGGTCACGGCATCGAAGGTGTCGTCGGCATAGGGCAGGGCCGTGGCGTCACCGGCGACGAAGTGCAGATCGGGTTGACGTTGGTGGCCCACCTCGAGCATTCCCAGGGAGATGTCGGTGGGGTAGACCTCAGCGCCGCAGGCGGCGAATGTGGCGGACGAGGTGCCGGTTCCCGCTGCCAGGTCCAGGATCTTCTGCCCGGGACCCGGCTCCACCGCGTCAACCACGTACTGACGCCATTGCTCGACCGCCCCCAGGGTCATGAGGGTGTTCATGAGGTCGTAGCGTCGCGCCACGCCGTCGAACATGGAGGCGACGTCGGCGTGATGCTTGTCCAAGGTGGCCCGGGTGGTATGCACCTGCCCAGTCTCGCACACGAACGTGCCGGCAGTCGCAACGTGCAGGCACGTCTCCCACACGAGCGTGCAGACTGGCCTGCACCGAACACCCCGAACCGGGGGACGCTGGTCACCGTCCATCAGGATCCCCAGATCATGATCGACGGTCCTTGCCGTGTGCAGGTGAGTGGCAGCGTGCCGGCGGGTGGCAGTTGTCCACTGTCCACAGGGGAGGTGTCATCTGCTGACGGCGATCGGGCCACCTGTGGATGAGTTTTTGGTTCCCGCGAGGATGGTTGGAGAATAACGCCATGGCTTCTCGCAACGCAGTCCTGGTCGCCAAGGACGTCACCAAGTCCTATGGGGATCACACCATCGTCAACTCCTTCTCCCTGACCGTGCATCCGGGGCAGGCTGTCGCCCTCACGGGACGCAACGGTGCCGGCAAGTCGACCGTGCTGCGTTGCCTCGTCGGGGCCGATCGGCCCACCTCCGGCACCATCGAGGTGCTGGGCCGCCCAGTCTCCGAGACCGATCCCGAGTTCCGACGCAGTGTCGCCACGGTCATTGACGACCTCGACTTCTTCCCCGACCTGTCCGTCGTGGAACATCTGGACCTGCTCGCTCGTGCCCACGGGCTCGTCGATGCCGACGAACTCGTCGACGAGGTGCTCGAGGAGGTGCAGTTGGTGGCGCAGTCGGGGCAACTGCCCGGAACCCTGTCGTCGGGTCAACGTCGACGACTTGCGTTGGCCACTGCCCTGGTGCGCCCCCGCAAATTGCTCGTCCTCGACGAGCCCGAGGCAAGACTTGACGTCGAAGGTGTTGCCTGGCTCTCCCAACGTCTCAAGAAGGAACTCTCCCAGGGGCTGGCCATCGTCATGGCCAGCCACGAGCCCGCTCTGGTCGACGAACTCGGGGCTCAGGTCGTCGAGTTGGGAGGACAGCGCGGATGAGTAGGCACAATCGGCACCGCAGGTCCGGCAGGAAGACCCAGCCCACGTCCCCCACAGCTGCAACACCCGCCCCCAAGGACATCCCCACCGTCAACGACGTTCCTGCTGTCACACTCGTCGTCTCACACAGTCCTGACGAGTACTGGCAGGGGCAGGCCGACGAACGTCAGCTTGAACTGCTCATGGGGGATTGGCGTCGGGGTCGGACCACACGCAACATCTGGCAGGCACTGGGCGACGCCTACGTCCTGCTGTTCTCACTGGCCATCATCCTCGCCATGCTCATCAGCCTCATCGTGCAGGCCCAGGGGCAGGCCGCTGGATGTTCCAGCTCGGGTTGTCAGGCAGCACGAAACGTCCTGCCGCTGGCTGTCGTCACCGCCGTCATGGGCTTCGCCCTGGTCGTCTCGCGGATCTTCGGTCCGGTCCTGGCGTCGGCGGCGGAAGGATTCTGGTTGTTCGACGCACCGGTCGACAGGTCCCGCTTCCTGCGCAAGCGGCTACGGATCGCCGAGATCGTGAGCCTGGTCGGTGGGGCCATCGCAGGTGCCCTGGTCTCGGCACTGTCCGGGCTCAGCGGCCGGGCCATCATCGCCTGGACCGTCGCCACCGGGTTGAGCGCAGCGGCGCTGGTGGCCTTCGCCGCTGCAGAGCAGGGGGCAGAACGGGTGCGTACCGTGCGCGTGCTGCAGAGTGTTGCCATGGTTCTGGCTGGGTTGCTCCTGCTCGCCCTGGTGTCCACCGCCACCGGTTGGTACCCGATGAGCATCTCGACCGAGTTGTCGGTGCTGATCGCCTGGTCCGTCGTGGCCGGAGCTGTCCTGGTGCTCATCGTGGCACTCGTCGTGGCCAACGGACGGCTCAACTCGATCAGACGGGCCCGTCTCATGTCGGGTGGGTCACTGGTCTCTGGTATGCAGGGTGCCGCCTTCGCCCTGGACTTCGCCCTCATCCGCGACATCCTTCAGGAGCGAGAAGCCGTCGAACGCGGGCAGGTGCGCGCCACTCGAGGCCGTGGCATGGGGCTTCATGCCTTGGTCTGGCGAGATGTGCAGCGGCTGCTGCGTTTCCCCAAGCCCCTGGTGACGTTGGCCGCGACGATCGTCGTCCCCTACGCCCTGCAGGCCTTGGGGCTTGGGCGGCTCACCTCGCCGTTGTCGGCCCTGGTCCTGGTCGCTGCCATGGTGCCCTTCTTCACCAGCCTGCGCGTACTCAGCCGCACCAAGGGGCTCATGAGGATGATGCCGTTCACCACGTCCCAGGTGCGTACTGCGGCGTCCATCGTGCCAGCGATCCTTGCCCTCGTCTGGGCCCTGGCCACCATCCCCGCCTTCCATGGGATCGGTGATGCCGCTCGGATGGACTGGTTCCACGCCGTGCTCTATGCCCTGGTGACGGCTGCTGCCGGATTCATCGGTGCCATCCGCTGGGTCTCGGCCAAACCAGCTGACTACTCGACGCCGATGGTCGCCACCCAGGCTGGCGCCATGCCGCCCAGCCTCATGTTCAACCTGTTGCGTGGGCTGGACATGGTGGCCCTCATCACCATCTGGCTCGTGCTCGGCCTGTCCCCGTGGATCGGTGTGGTCGCCGCGATCCTCGCCTACTCCTTCCTGCGTATGGGAGGTCTTGACCAGCAGGAGCTGCAACAGATGCAGGAGGAGTCCCGCCGCCAGCTGGCCGAGCAGAAGCGGATCGCCCAGAACGAACGTCCCGTCAGGAAGAAGGTCGTGCGCCGCTGACCACGGCGTGTCGTGGGGGTGCCGTGTGGTGAGAAGGCCAGCGTCAGTGCGCGTTGAGCACATCCATGAGGACTCTGACCCGGGTGCGCAGATCCTCGGCCATGTCCTCGGGGGTGGTGGACGAGGAAATGGGAATCCCGGTGAACAGGTGAATACGGCTGGGATCCGTGGCGTCGATCTGGCCACCACGGGTGTCGGAGAGCCACTGGCCGTTGCCCATGGTGTCGATCCAGCCCACCGGGCCGCTGACTCGGCCTCGATCCACTTCCTCCGCCTCCGACAGCACGGCTCGTGCTCGATCCGCAGGAGTCCCCGTGACGAACGCGGTGGGGTGGATGTTGGCTGCCACCGACAGGGAGGAGGCTGATCCGTCCGCCACGCCGGTGATGTCGGAGGCGAGGTAGTTGCCGTCCGGTGCGGTGACGATCCCGGGGTGTTGGGGGCGATGCCACGACTTGCTGAACGACGCCAGCGTCCTGCGTACGGATTCCACGGTCTGGGCATGTTCGGCGGCGATCGGCCCCTGACCAGTCAGGGCGTCGAGGATGTGGCACTCGGTGGAGTCATGTCGACGTGGAGCGTGGGTGAGTGCTCGAGACGTGATGAGATCGTCACGGACCTGTGCCAGGAGTTTTGACGTCGTCCCAATGGTTCCTGAGACGAGATAGGTCCACGACTGGGGAAACAGTTTGGTGAGCAGTGCGACTGGCCATCGAGGGTCGATGGGTGCCGTACAGCCGACCAGCAGGTCACGCATGATGATGAGCTGCTCTATACCGCCGGAGAAGAACAGCTCCTGGGCCTGACGAGCGAGCTGCAACCAGCGATCGTCGTCGATGGTGCCCGGGTGGATGTCGTCAATGTGTGGTCGTGACGGGAGCATCTGGCGCATGGGTGGGTCGTCGTCGACGTCGCCATAGGAGAGCTGGGTGATCCAGCTGGTTCCGTAGCGGCGACCGACGATGGTGCGTGGAACGATCATCACCGAGCGAGCCGAGGTGCGATCCGGATCGAAGACGAACGAGCCGAAGGCAACCGGTCCGGTGCCGTAGACTCCGGGAAGCTCGGTCTCGTTCTCCAGGTCGGCGCAGAACTCCTCCCACCACACGTCGGCGGCGAGCATGCTGTCGGGTGCGAACCGGGCGATGTGCCCGATACCGACAACCCCATCCCCTCTGTGGAGGATGCACGTGCTGTCCCTCGGCGTCATGAACGACTCCAAGGAGCCTGGATCGTCAATGACCACCGTTCGAGCGCGAAGATGACTGCTGTCCGGGTTGAGGATCACGCGGTCGAGGATACCCGCGGCTGTTCCGCACAACGGAATTGGACACCGCGTGCCCCGCAGGGGGGCGGGATCCCGCAGAGGATGGGATTCAGAGCCAGGGGTGGAATGGTTCGGGTGGAATGCCGGGACTGGCTCTCCAGGGATCGAATGGACATGGCTCCAGCACACGAGCCCTACCATTAACCCAATTATGAAACAATTTCCTTTCTAAAATAGAGGAGAGGGAATCCGGGCACATGTGAAAATGCCATGATTGTGACGAATCGCTCATTTCACCATAGACTTTCATGGACGAGTGACGAGGAGGTTTCCATGGCGGATGTGGACGGCCGTGGGGTGTGCACCGACGCCCTCGTCGTGGGCGCTGGACCTGGCGGATCGGCCACTGCTGCGCATCTTGCCCGCCAGGGACTGCACGTCGTGCTCCTGGAGAAGGCCACCTTTCCCCGTGACAAGGTCTGTGGTGACGGGTTGACACCGCGTGCCGTCCGACAGCTCATCAGGCTGGGTATTGACGTCAGCGAGGAAGCTGGGTGGAAGCACACCCAGGGGCTGCGTATTCACGGTGGAACCGTGCCTCCCTTCGTCCTTCCATGGCCGGAGCTGGCCGACTACCCGAACTTCGGCATGGTGTGTCGGCGTGCCAAGCTCGACGAGATGCTTGCCCGGCATGCCGAGTCGCTCGGAGCCGAACTCATCACGGGGGCCAACGTCAAGATCCCGATCATGGACGAACGCACTGGTCGCATCGTCGGCGTGCGGACCACTGATGGGCGTGAGTTCCATGCCCCCGTCGTCGTTGCTGCCGATGGCAACTCCTCGCGCCTGGCCCTGGCCATGGGGCGCGAGCGCCGCCCAGATCGACCCATGGGTGTGGCGGTGCGCGCCTACTTCACCTCGCCACTCTCCCAGGGGGACCACCTGGAGAGCTGGCTGGAGCTGTGGGACGGCAAACCCCACGAGTCGGATCTGCTGCCCGGTTACGGCTGGGCGTTTCCGGTGGGGGACGGCACCGTCAACGTCGGGCTCGGAATGCTCAATTCCTCCGACGCCTTCCAGAAGACCGATTACCGATCCCTCATGACGCGCTGGCTGTCCCACCTGCCTGCGCAGTGGGGTCTCACCCCCGACAACCAGGAGGGGCCGATCCGTGGGGCTGCCCTGCCGATGGCCTTCAACCGCACCCCTGCCTACGATCGTGGTCTGTTGCTCGTCGGTGACGCAGGTGGCATGGTCAATCCCTTCAATGGCGAGGGCATCGATTACGCCATGGAGGCCGGTGAGCTTGCTGCCACGGCCATCGCCCAGGCCCACTACCGTGGCATGGGGTCCCGATCTGCCGAACGTGCCCTTCAGGGATACTCCATCGCGTTGCGTGAGCGCTTCGGTGGCTACTTCCGGCTGGGAACGATCTTCGTCAAGCTCATCGGAGACCCACGAGTCATGCGACTGTGCACCACGTATGGGTTGCCGCATGCCGCACTCATGAGATTCGTCAACAAGCTTCTCGCGAATCTCACCGACTCGCGAGGTGGGGACGTTTCTGACCACGTCATCAATGCCCTCACCAGATTGGCACCGTCAACATGAGAGAATGTGCCAAAAATGCAGCGCTCACGCCTAAAGTATTGCTGGCCGGATCCCATGGCTCGTGCTCCGGTCACAGACATCATGTCGGACGAGGTGGTACCAACCGATGAACGAATACCTGCCCTTGGTGGGCCTTCCCATTCTTGCCCTGCTGTTCGTGGTGGTGACGATTTCCGTCAACCTGCTGCTGAGCCCCACCCGGAAGAACGCCTCGAAGCACCAGACCTTCGAGTGCGGCATCCAGCCCACCCCGCAGCCGCCGGGTGGTGGACGTTTCCCGGTGAAGTACTACGTCATCGCGATGCTCTACATCGTCTTCGACATCGAAATCGTGTTCCTGTACCCCTGGGCCGTGACCTTCAACCAGCTCGGTGCATTCGGCCTGATCGAGATGCTGCTGTTCATTGCAACGGTCTTCGTCTCTTACATCTACATCTTCCGTCGCGGCGGACTTGACTGGGACTGAGCAGGAGAGGAAGGAAAACATGGCCGAGTACGACGCCGACGTCCCCGCCGGCATCATGATGACCTCGTTGGAGGCTGTCGTGGGATGGCTGCGCAAGACCTCCTTCTGGCCGCTGACGATGGGTCTGGCCTGCTGCGCCATCGAGATGATCTCCTACGGTGGTCCTCGTCAGGATGCGGCCCGCTGGGGCCATGAGGTGTTCCGCGCCTCGCCGCGTCAGGCCGATCTCATGATCGTGTCGGGACGGGTGAGCCAGAAGATGGCCCCGGTCGTGCGCCAGCTCTACGACCAGATGCCCAATCCCAAGTGGGTCATCTCGATGGGCGCCTGCGCCTCCTCCGGTGGCATCTTCAACAACTACGCCATCATCCAGGGCTGCGACCACATCGTCCCGGTCGACGTCTACCTCCCCGGTTGCCCGCCGAGCCCCGACATGCTCATCGACGCCGTGTTCAAGATCCGTGAGCAGATTCAGCACTGGCCACTGCTGGGACACATGGCCGAGGTGGAGAAGACCAAGGAGAAGAACGCGCTGGAGGCCCCAGCCACCATCGAGATGAAGGGACTCATGCGATGAGCTCCAACGATGTCGAGCACACCGACGGTGCCGAGGTTGCCGCAGCCGAAGCGGGCATCATCAGCCCGGTGATGCGTACCACCACGGGGATGTGGGGGTCGGACTCCGGTCCGAGCGACACCTCGGGCTACGGCGGCACGGTCCAGGAGTTCAGCCTGCCCGGTGCCTCCGAGCGTCCGTTCGGCGGCTGGTTCGACGAGGTTGCCGACCGGATGGAGCAGCTCGTCCCGGGATTCTCCACCGGACTCACGACGATCCACCGCGGCGAGATCACCTTCTTCGTCTACCCTGGGAAACTGCTGGAACTCGTCAAGCAGCTGCGCGACGACGAGCAGCTGCGCTTCGAGAACTGCGCCTGTCTCACATGCGTGCACTACCCACAGATGGAAGGTGAGGAGTTGCACGTCATCTACAACCTGCGCTCCTACACCTACAACCGTGAAATTCGTCTCGAGGTGGGGCTGGCCGATCCGCAGGACAAGCATCCGCACATCGACTCGGTGACGGGGGTGTACCCGCACGCCGATTTCCAGGAGCGTGAGGTCTGGGACATGTTCGGTGTCATCTTCGACGGGCACCCGGCGCTGACGCGCATCCTCATGCCGGACGACTGGGTCGGCCACCCCCAGCGCAAGGACTATCCGCTTGGCGGCATCCCGGTGGAGTACAAGGGTGCCATCGTTGCGCCGCCGGACCAGCGCAGGAGCTACAACTGATGAGTGAGAACATTGCGGCCAAGGAGTACCTGGCCCAGGGCGGTGACTGGCAGCAGATCGTCTCCGAGGCTGCCGAGCGAGGTGACGAGACCGTCGTCATCAACTTCGGGCCGACCCACCCCTCGACCCACGGTGTGATGCGTCTCGTCATCGAACTTGACGGTGAGACCGTCAAGGACATGCGTGTGGGCATCGGATTCCTCCACACCGGGATCGAGAAGTCCATGGAGTACCGCACCTGGACCCAGGGCGTCGCCTATGCCACCCGCGCCAACTACGTCGCGAACTTCTTCAACGAGCTGGTCTACTGCCTGGCCGTGGAGAAACTGCTCGGCATCACCGATGAGGTCACCGAGCGTGCCAACGCGCTGCGCGTCATGATCACCGAGGTGAACCGGATCTCCTCACACCTGGTTGCCGTGGGCACCGGATCGATGGAGCTGGGTGCCACCTCGGTCACCGAGGTCGGTCTGAGGGAGCGTGAGATCTGTCTGGAGTTCAACCAGGCCGTCACCGGCCTGCGCATGAACAACGCGTGGATCCGCCCCGGTGGTACCGCCACGGATCTGCCGGACAACGGAATGGATCTGCTTCGCGACCTCATCGCCCGCATGGAGGACAACCTCCACGAGCTCTCCGAGTTCACCCTGCAGAACCCGATCTTCAAGTCGCGCATGAAGGGCATTGCCCGCATGGAACTGGCGCAGTGCATGGCGCTGGGCATCACCGGGCCCACCTTGCGCGCCACCGGCCTGCCCTGGGACCTGCGCAAGACGAACCCCTACATCGGCTACGAGAACTACGAGTTCGACGTGCCGACCGCCGACACTGCCGACTGCTACGGGCGATTCGTCATCCGTCTGGAGGAGATGAACCAGTCGGTCCGTATCCTCAAGCAGGTCGTCAAGAAGCTCGAGGACACCCAGGGCCAGCGTCACATGGTCGACGATCCCCACATCGCCTGGCCCGCCGAACTGGCCATCGGACCCGACGGGCAGGGCAACTCCCACGAACACATCAAGCACATCATGGGGGAGTCCATGGAAGCCCTCATCCACCACTTCAAGGTGATCACCGAGGGCTTCAAGGTGCCGGCCGGCGAGGTCTACCAGTCCATCGAGGGCGTGGCCGGTGAGCTCGGCTGCCACCTCGTCTCCGACGGGGGAGTGCGCCCCTACCGCGCCCACATCCGCGACACCGGATTCATCAATGTGCAGTCCCTGCCGGCGATGTGCGAGGGTGGCATGCTCTCCGACGTCGTGCCGGCGCTGGCATCCATCGATCCCGTGATGGGAGGAGTTGACCGATGAGCGAGGAGTTCGACTTCCCGTACGCCGAGGAGTTCCGCTCGGACTTCACCGGATCCGGTGGCGTCGACCAGACGGACCGGTCCACGAACATCACCGACGAGACGATCGAGGAGATGCGCTCGTTGGCGGCCCGGTACCCCGAGCCGCGCTCGGCCCTGTTGCCGATCCTGCACCTGGTGCAGTCGGTGGACGGACGGGTCTCTCCCGCCGGCATCGAGGCTGCTGCCGAGGTGCTGGGCATCACCGAGGCCCAGGTCTCCGGTGCTGCGACGTTCTACACCATGTACAAGCGTCGTCCGGCTGGCCAGCACCACATCGGGGTGTGCACCACCGCCCTGTGCGCCATCATGGGCGGCGACATCCTCATGGATCGGGTCGAGAAGAAGCTCGGCGTCAAGGAGGGGCAGACGACCCCCGACGGCAAGTTCTCCCTGGAACGCATCGAGTGCAACGCTGCCTGCGACTTCGCCCCGATCATGATGGTCAACTGGGAGTTCATGGACAACATGACCCCGGCCAAGGCCGACGAGCTGCTCGACAGGCTCGCCGCCGATCAGGAGGTTCATTCCACGCGTGGGGCGAGGATCACCAGCTGGCGCGACTCCGAACGGGTGCTGGCCGGGTTCCCCGACGGGCGGGCCGACGAGGGCCCGAGCGCCGGGGAGGCATCCCTGCGTGGCGTCACGGTGGCCAGGGAGCGTGGCTGGAGCGCCCCCGATCCCGCCAGGATCAGCGTTCCGCAGCAGACTGAGGAGGGCAAGTGAGCATCGACACAGCATCTGGCCCAGCCCGTGTGACCCCCGTCCTGTCCGCCCACTGGGGTGAGGAGAGGTCGTGGAAGCTCGTCAACTACGAGCGCACCGGTGGCTACGTCGGCCTGCGCAATGCCCTGCAGATGGCACCGGAGGAGGTTGCCGGTCAGGTCAAGGAGGCCAACCTCCGTGGCCGTGGTGGCGCCGGGTTCCCCTCGGGCGTCAAGTGGGGATTCGTCCCCAAGGACAATCCCAACCCCACCTATCTGGTGGTCAACGGTGACGAGTCCGAGCCGGGCACCTGCAAGGACATGCCCCTCATGATGGCCTCCCCCCACACCTTGGTGGAGGGAGCAATCATCGCTTCCTACGCCATCCGCGCGAAGATGGCCTTCCTCTACATTCGCGGGGAGGTGTTGCACGTCATCCGACGGGTGCAGCAGGCAGTACGCGAGGCGTACTCGGCCGGATACCTGGGCAAGAACATCCTGGGCTCGGGCTACGACCTGGACATCGTCGTGCACTCCGGTGCCGGCGCCTACATCTGTGGCGAGGAGACCGCCCTGCTGGACTCCTTGGAAGGACGGCGTGGCCAACCCCGACTGCGTCCACCGTTCCCGGCCGTCGCCGGCCTGTACGCCTCCCCGACGGTCATCAACAACGTCGAGTCCATCTCGTCGGTGCCCTCGATCCTGGCCAACGGTGCCGCATGGTACAAGTCGATGGGCAGTGAGAAGTCCAGCGGTTTCACCATGTACTCGGTCTCGGGCCACGTTGCCCACCCCGGCCAGTACGAGGCCCCGATGGGGGTCACCCTGCGTGAACTCATCGATCTTTCCGGAGGCATGCGTGCCGGTCACGAACTGAAGTTCTTCACCCCGGGCGGTTCGTCCACTCCTATGCTCACTCCCGAGCACCTGGACACCCCGCTGGACTACGAGAACCTCGCGGCGGCGAAGACCATGCTGGGCACCAAGGCGCTGCAGTGCTTCGACGAGACCACCTCGGTGGTGCGTGCCACCTTGCGTTGGGTGGAGTTCTACAAGCACGAGTCGTGTGGGAAATGCACCCCGTGCCGCGAGGGCACCTGGTGGCTGGTGCAGATGCTGCGCAAGATCGAGGCCGGTGAGGGTGAACCCGGCGACGTCGACAAGCTCATGGACGTCGTCGACAACATCGGTGGCAAGTCGTTCTGTGCCCTGGCCGATGGTGCCGTGGGCTGCGTACGTGGCGCCGTCGGCAATTTCCGCGATGAGTTCGAGGCAGGGTGCAAGGGCATTCCCGCCTGGCAGTTGCTGCCCTATGAGAGGAGCGCCATCTTCTCCGCCGAGGACATGGGTAGTGGCGTCTCCAGCGAGTTCGGAGTGAAGGCATGAGTGTGGACACGAAGAACGACGAGGTCGTCGCCAAGGAGGATCTCGTCACCCTCACGATCGATGGTGAGCCGGTGAGCGTGCCGAAGGGCACCCTCATCATTCGAGCCGCCGAGCAGAACGGCACCGTCATCCCAAGGTTCTGTGATCATCCGCTGCTGGACCCGGCCGGAGCCTGCCGTGAGTGTCTGGTGGAGATCCCCGACGCCGGAAATGGCCGCGGATTCCCCAAGCCACAGCCAGCCTGCACGATGCCGGTGGCCGAGGGCATGATCGTCAAGACGGCGGAGTCCTCCGAACTGGCCCGCAAGTCCCAGGCGGGAATCCTCGAGCTGCTGCTCATCAACCATCCGCTGGACTGCCCCATCTGCGACAAGGGTGGTGAGTGCCCGCTGCAGAACCAGGCCATGTCACACGGACGTGGTGAGTCGCGTTACGAAGGTGTCAAGCGCACCTACCCCAAGCCCATCAACATCTCGGCCCAGATCCTGCTGGACCGGGAGCGGTGCGTGCTGTGCCAGCGCTGCACCCGGTTCTCCGACCAGATTTCCGGTGATCCGCTCATCCACCTGCTGGAGCGCGGTGCCGTCTCCCAGATCGGGCCGTACACCGAGACTCCCTACGACTCGTACTTCTCGGGCAACGTCATCCAGATCTGCCCGGTGGGAGCGCTTACCAGCGCCGAGTACCGGTTCCGCAGCCGCCCGTTCGACCTCGTCTCCACGACGACGACGTGCGAGAACTGTGCGGCCGGGTGCGAGCTGCGCACCGATCACCGGCACTACCAGGTCAAGCGTCGCAACGCCGGAAACCGCCCCGAGGTCAACGAGGAGTGGAACTGTGACCGTGGCCGGTTCGGGTTCCTCTCCGCGCGCGGCGACGACCGCATCACCACTCCGATGGTGCGTCGGAACGGCACGCTGGAGCCAGCCTCTTGGGCCGAGGCCATCGACGCCGCCGTCGCCGGACTGACGAGGGCAAGGTCTGCCGGTGTGCTCACCGGTGGACGCCTCACCGTCGAGGCGAACCTGGCCTGGTCGCGTTTCGCACGCACCGTGCTGGGTACCAACGACATCGACTTCCGGGCTCGCGCCACCAGCGCCGAGGAGGATGCCTTCCTCGCCAGCCAGGTTGCCGGGGCAACGGTGGAGGAGTCGGTGACCTATGCAGACCTGCAGAAGGCCGGCAAGGTTGTCCTGGTGGATCTCGAGCCCGAGGACGAGTGCCCGATGATCTTCCTGCGTCTGCGCAAGGCATGGCGCAAGATGAAGCTGCCGGTGCTCACCGTGGGCAGTCATCTCAGCCGGGGTTCCCGCAAGCTCGGCGCCACTCTGGTGCCGACTGCGCCCGGTGACGAGGCCGCGTCGCTGGTACGTCTTGCCGAGCAGGGGACCATTGACGAGGACACCGTCATCCTCGTCGGTGAGCGCGCCGCGACTGCACCAGGAGCACTCGCCACCGTCATCGACCTGTGCCGCACCCGCGACGCCCGGATGGCCTGGGTGCCACGCCGCGCCGGTGAGGTCGGTGCCGTGGAGGCTGGCTGTCTGCCCACCCTGCTGCCCGGCGGACGCCCCGTCACCGACGCCAAGGCTCGGGTGGACGTCGCAGCTGCGTGGGGGGTCGAGTCGCTGCCCGATCAGCCTGGGCGCACCACTCCCCAGATGCTCGACGCCCTGGGCGACGGCAGTCTCGAGGCGGTCATGGTCTCCGGTGTTCAACTGTCCGACCTGCCCGATCCACAGGCTGCCCGGCTGGCACTTGACAAGGCCGGCTTCGTCGTCAGCCTGGAGCAGCGCCGCAGCGAGGTGACCGAGCGTGCCGACGTCGTCTTCCCGGTATGTCTGCTGGAGGAGACCTCCGGGACCTTCCTCGACTGGGAGCATCGCCCCGGCCGAGTACGCGTCATCAACAAGCAGCCTCGCACCCCGATGAACGAGATTCGCGTGTTGGCAGCCCTGGCCGACGCGATGGGTACCCCGTTGGGAATGCGTACCGTCAGCCAGGCCCATCAGGCTTGGCTCGAACTGGGTGACTGGGAAGGACGCGGACAGTCCGAGTCCACCGTGGTCGCCCCGCCCGCTCCCGAACGACATGGCGGTCTCGTCCTCGACACGTGGCGGGAACTGCTCGACGACTCCGCCTGCCTCGACGGTTCGCAGGCCCTGCGCCAGACTGCCCGTCCGCTGGTGGCGCGCGTGAGCCCGAGGACCGCCTCCGACCACGACCTCGGCAATGCCGACGTGGTGAATGTCACGTTTGCCGCCGGTGACTCGGTGGAGGTGCCCGTGAGCATCGAGGAGTCCATGATCGACGGCGTCGTGTGGGTGCCTGCGCACTGCGGCACCGGTTCGGCTCCGGCTCGAGCTGGGCAATCCGTTCAGATCGACAAGGTCCATGGTGACAAGGGAGGTGTGGCATGAATCCGTTCGCAGTAGCCCCATTCGGACAGGACCCGTGGTGGCTCGTGCTGGTCAAGGTGGTCCTTCTCTTCGTCATCCTGTTGGCGTGGACCATCGTCAACGTGTGGTTCGAGCGTCGCGTTCTGGCGAAGATGCAGAACCGCATCGGTCCCGTCATGAACTCGGCGTGGGCCGGCGGTGTGTTCCAGGCCGTCGGTGACGGGCTGAAACTCGTCTTCAAGGAGATTGTCAAGCCCAAGGGGGCGGACAGCTTCGTCTTCAGCCTGGCGCCGATCATTGCCGGCGTCGCGGCATTCAGCTCGTGGGCGGTGATCCCGCTGGGCGGTCAGGTGTCGATGTTCGGCCACCAGACCAATCTGCAGATCACCGACGTGCCGGTCGCCGTGCTGTTCATCCTGGCCATCTCGTCCATCGGTGTGTACGGCATCGTGCTGGCTGGATGGTCGTCGGCCGGCAGCTACTCGATGCTCGGCTCGCTGCGGTCCTCGGCGTCGATGATCTCCTACGAGGTCGCGATGAGCCTCACGCTCGTGTCGGTGTTCATGTTCTCCGGGACGATGTCCACCTCGGGAATCGTCGAGGCCCAGGCCACCCCGATCATGTTTGGTGATGCGAGCCTCGGAGTCCCCGGCCATTACTGGCTCATGCTCCTGCCCAGCTTCCTCATCTACGTCATCACGATGTTCGGTGAGTCGAACCGGCTGCCCTTCGACATGCCCGAATGTGAGTCCGAGCTCGTCTCTGGTTACAGCACCGAGTACTCCGGGTTCCCCTACGGCATGTACTACTTGGCCGAGTACATCAACATGGCCACCCTGTCTGCCGTGTGCGTCACCCTGTTCCTCGGCGGCTACCGTGCCCCGTGGCCGTTCAACCACATCGGCGTCATCGACTCCGGCTGGTGGGGGCTGTTGTGGTTCTTCATCAAGGTGCAGCTGGTCATCTTCTTCTTCGTGTGGGTGCGCGCCGCGATTCCGCGGTTCCGGTACGACCACTACATGCAGATGGGGTGGAAGGCACTCATCCCGATCGCCCTCGTGTGGCTTGTCATCGTGGCCGCACTGCGCTCGATCGGCTCCCAGGGTGCCTCCTACAACCCGCTGTTCATGGTGTTCGCCGGTATCGGCGTGGCAGCCCTCATCGCGTGGGCCTTCGGTGGGGACGCAGACGAGCCCGAGAAACAGCCGGTCAGCGAGGCGTTCGACGCCTTCGCCGGTGGCTACCCGGTGCCCCCGCTGCCTGGTCAGAAACTGGTGACGGCCAATGCCATCGTCTCCGGTGAGACCGTCTCGGCACCTGGTGGCGAGAACGTACCGCCGGCCGAAGCCACGTCGAACGTGCCCGAGACCCCGAAGGGAGACAACTGATGGGAGCCTGGTCAGGGTTCGGAATCACCTTCCGGACGATGTTCCGCAAGACCTTCACCCAGGAGTATCCGAAGAAGGGCAAGGAGAAGGTCATGGCGCCCCGGTTCCACGGGCGTCACCAGCTCAACCGCTGGCCCGACGGGCTGGAGAAGTGCGTCGGCTGCGAGCTGTGCGCCTGGGCCTGCCCAGCCGACGCCATCTACGTCGAGGCCGGTGCCAACACCGACGAGGAGCGCTACTCCCCGGGTGAACGGTACGGACGCGTCTACCAGATCAACTATCTGCGCTGCATTCTGTGCGGGATGTGCATCGAGGCGTGCCCCACCAGGGCGTTGACGATGACCAACGACTTCAAGATGGCAGACACCACTCGCGCCAAGCACATCTGGACCAAGGACGAGCTGCTGGCCCCGCTGGTCTCCGGCATGGAGCAGCCCCCGCATCCACGTCGTCTCGGTGACGACGAGAAGGACTACTTCCTGGGGTTGCCTGCCACCGGCAAGCCGGACACTCGTACGGCACGTCATGACTCGCAGGGGGCCGTGAAATGAACACACTGACGATGGCCCTCACGCCGTGCACCGTGGCCGTGCCCATGGTGACGGCGTCGCACTGGGCCTTCTGGACGCTCGCACCCATCATGGTGCTGGCCGCGCTCGGCATGGTCGTGGCCAGGAAGCCGGTGCATTCGGCACTGTTCCTGGCCGTCATCATGATCAGCCTCGCCGTGCAGTACGCCAGCATGCAGGCACCCTTCCTCTTCGTGGTGCAGATCATTGTCTACACCGGTGCGATCCTCATGCTGTTCCTCTTCGTCGTGATGCTCGTCGGCGTCGACACCTCGGAATCGTTGGCCGACACCCTGCGTTCCCACCGCGTGGCGTCGACCATCGCCGCCATCGGCATCGGTGTCATGCTCGTCGTTGCCGTGGGACATGCCGTGACGGTGGGCAACATCGGTACCGACGCCGCAGTCGGTCTGGAGAGGGCCAATGCGGCCCACGGCGACAACGTCCACTCGCTGGCCGTGCTCATCTTCACCCAGTACGTCATCCCCTTCGAGGCGACCTCGGCGCTGCTCATCACCGCTGCGCTCGGCACGATGGTGCTGGCCCATGGCGAGCGTCTGCACCGCAAGAAGGGACAGCCGGAGCGCATGTCCGATCGTATGGATGCCTACCTCAACGACGGCGCCCAGCTGGCTTCCCACCCGGCCCCGGGCGTGTACGCCCGAAGCAATGAGATCGGTGCCCCCGCCCTGCTGCCCGATGGCACGGTGGCCCAGGCCTCGGTCTCCAAGGCCTTGGCCAGCCGTGGCGGCATCATCGACGCCGGTGAGCTCAAGGCTCCCACGGCCAGCGCATTCGCCACGATCAGTGCCTCTCGTCGTGAGGTCGAAGGAGAGCTGGAATGAACCCGAACTACTACCTGATCCTCTCGGCGATCCTCTTCGCCTTCGGGGTGCTGGGCTTCCTGCTGCGTCGCAACGCGATCCTGTCGCTGATGTCCGTGGAGCTCATGCTCAATGCTGCGAACTTGGTGCTCGTGACGTTCTCGCACGTCCACGGTGCCCTTGACGGCCAGATCGGGGCGTTCTTCGTCATGATCGTGGCTGCTGCCGAGGTGACGGTCGGCCTGGCCATCATCGTCACCATCTACCGATCTCGTCGCTCGACCTCGGTCGACGACGTCAACCTACTGAAGTACTGAGGAGTGTCGGCGTGTACTTGTTGGAAACCGTTGCTCCGGTGCCGGCCGATGGTCTGTTCAGCCTTGCCTGGCTGATGATCGCCGTGCCGCTGGTCATCGCCGGGCTCCTGCTCGTGCTGGGCAGGCACTCCGACGCCTGGGGGCACGTCCTCGCGACCCTGGCCCCCATCTTCTCGTTCGTCGTCGGGCTGGTGCTCTTCATCCAGCTGCTGGGGCGTGAGGAAGGTCGGCGTGCCGTGTCCGTCCCGGTCTACTCGCTCATCGACACGGGTGCCTGGGACCTCAAGGTGGGCCTGCTCGTCGATCAGCTGTCGATCCTCTTCGTCCTGCTGGTCACGTTCGTGGGATCCCTCATTCACATCTACTCGATCGGTTACATGGCGCAGGATCCCGACCGTCGTCGGTTCTTCGCCTACCTCAACCTCTTCATCGCCTCGATGCTGACGTTGGTGCTGGCCGACAACTACCTTCTCGTCTTCTTCGGATGGGAGGGCGTGGGGCTGTGCTCCTACCTGCTCATCGGCTTCTGGTTCCAGAGGCCGAGCGCAGCGGCTGCCGGCAACAAGGCCTTCATCATGAACCGCATCGGCGACCTCGGCATGGTCATGGCGATGTTCACCTTCCTGGCCCAGCTGGGGACGCTGAACTTCGCCGAGGTGAGTGCCAAGGCTTCGAGCCTGTCGAGTGGGTACGCCACCCTGCTGGGCTTCCTCCTGCTGCTGGCTGCCTGTGGAAAGTCGGCCCAGGTGCCGTTGCAGGCCTGGCTCATGGATGCCATGGAGGGCCCGACCCCGGTGTCGGCGCTCATCCACGCGGCGACGATGGTCACTGCCGGCGTCTACCTCGTGGTGCGGTCACACGCCGTCTACGCACAGACCGAGGCAGCTTCCCTGGCCGTGGCGATCGTCGGCACCGTCACCCTGCTGTTCGGCGCCTGGATCGGTTCGGCGCACAAGGACATCAAGCGTGTCCTCGCCGGTTCGACCATGTCGCAGATCGGCTACATGATGCTTGCCGCGGGTCTGGGACCGGCCGGTGCCGCGCTGGCCATCTTCCACCTGCTCACTCATGGGGCCTTCAAGGCCAACATGTTCCTCGGCTCCGGGTCGGTGATGCATGGCATGGACGAGGACACGGACATGTACCACTTCGGTGCCCTGCGCAAGGCCATGCCGATCACCTTTTGGACGTTCGCCTGTGGTTACCTCGCCATCATCGGCTTCCCGGGCTTCGCCGGATTCTTCTCCAAGGACCCGATCATCGAGGCCGCGTGGGAACGTGGTTGGGCATTCGGCCTGCTCGCCCTCGTCGGTGCCGGGATCACCGCGTTCTACATGACCCGACTCATGGTGCTCACCTTCGGAGGCGAGAAGCGCTGGAGGAGCGACGTCCACCCGCACGAGTCGCCCAGCACGATGACGATCCCGCTCATCGTCCTGGCCATCTTCTCGGTGGTCGCTGGATTCGCCATGAACGGGTGGATCGCTGGCTGGCTCGCCCCTGCCACGGGTGCTGAGGTGCCCGAGGGCGGTGTGTTCCACTGGAGCCTCATCGGCATCGTCAACCTCGTCGTCGTGGCCGTGGGCATCCTGCTCGGATGGCTCCTCAACCGAGCCAAGGTCCCCGGCGAGGAGCCGGCGACCAGCAATCCGTTCGCCCTGGCCAGCCGTCACTACCTCTACGGTGATGCCATCAACAATGCCGTCGTCATTCAGCCGGCCCGTGGCATCGGTCGCGGTGTCGGACTCTTTGACAAGGGCATCATCGACGGGCTGGTCATGGGCGGCAGCGCCGTCGTGGCTGCCTGTTCCCAGGGGCTGCGCAAACTGCAGAACGGTGCCGTGCGTACCTATGGCCTGACGATGGCGTACGGCGTCATCATCGTGTGCCTCGTCGTGATCCTCGGTCGGATGGCCTGAGGGAGGAGATGAGATGAGTTTCCCGATCCTGACGATCCTGGCCCTGCTGCCCCTCGTCGGCGGTGCCATCGTCCTTGGCGTCAAGGGCCGCAGCGGACGTGCCACCGGCCTGGTGATCTCGATCGTCACCGCCGTGCTGGGCGTCATCGCGTTCATCGCGGCCGCCAACGGCACCGACGTCTCCGAGAACTACCACTGGATCAAGGCCATCGGTGCCTGGTACGCGCTCAGCTCCGACGGGCTGGGCATGACCCTGGTGCTCATGACGGTGGTCCTGGTCCCCGTGGTCCTGCTGGCCGAGTGGGACATTGGCGAGAAGGAGCCCAGCGGTGCCCCCCAGACCTGGGGAGCCAACGTCTTCTCCGGGCTCGCCCTCATGACCGAGGGATTGGCGATCTACTGCTTCACCGCGGTCGACGTCCTGTTCTTCTACCTCATCTTCGAGGCCTCGCTGGTGCCGATGTACTTCCTCATCTCCGGATGGGGCGGTGAGCGACGCCGCAGGGCAGCCATCAAGTTCCTCATCTACTCCCTGGCTGGCGGTCTCGTCATGCTCTTCGGCGTCATCGGCGTCGGGGTGCACGGCAACAGCTTCCTCCTCGGCGAACTGGTGAAGGTGGACTTCGACGGGTCGATCGGCAAGTTTCTCTTCGTGGCCTTCTTCATCGCCTTCGCGATCAAGGCCCCGATGGTCCCGGTGCACACCTGGCTGCCCGATGCCGCCGAGCAGGCGACGCCCGGTGCCTCCACCCTGCTGGTGGGTCTGCTGGACAAGATCGGCACCCTCGGAATGATCCGCATCTGCCTGGGCCTGTTCCCGCAGGCCTCGCAGTGGGCCACCCCGTTCGTCCTCGTGCTCGCCGTCATCTCGGTGCTCTGGGGTGCGACGATGGCCGTCACCTCCAAGGACCTCATGCGGTTGGTGTCGTACACCTCGGTGAGCCACTTCGGGTTCATGATCATCGGCATCTTCGCCGTGACGACGACCTCGCTCACCGGATCGATCTTCTACATGTTCAACCACGGCTTCTCCACCGCAGCGCTGTTCCTGGTGCTCGGATTCCTGGTGAAGCGTCGTGGATCGGCCCAGGTCGACGCCTTCGGTGGCGTGCAGAAGACGGCCCCCGTGCTCGCCGGAATGTTCCTCTTCGCAGGTTTGGCGACGATGTCCCTGCCCGGTATCTCGAACTTCATCGGTGAGTTCATGGTGTTGGCCGGGGCATGGTCCAGGCATCCGGTGTACGTCGCGGTGGCCACCCTGGGCATGGTGCTCGGTGCGGTCTACATCCTCCTCACCTACAAGAGGACGATGACCGGTCCGCTCACCCAGGCCACCAAGGAGCACGTCACCACGGACCTCACTGGTTTGGAGAAGGCCGCACTGACACCACTGGTGATCCTGCTGCTGGTCTTCGGTTTCTTCCCACGACCCATGCTGCACGTAATTGAACCCGTGGCCCACCAGACCATGTCGATCGTCGGCGTGACTGATCCGGCTCCGGCTGCTGAGGAGGGTGTGAAGTGATTTCCCCTACCATGACCGGCGCTGTGACGGCGTCCCCACTGGTGCTTCCGGCACCGCAGATCGAGTGGTCGAACCTGGTCGCGATCTTCGTGCTCTTCGGTGGTGCTGCCCTGTCGGTGCTGCTGGAGGCACTGGTACCGCGTCGGGCCCGCCGCAGCGTACAGATTGCCCTCACCATTTTGGTGCTCATCGCCGCGCTCGTCGCGGTGATCGTGCCGTGGAGCAGGGGAGACCACCTGCTGGCTGGCGAGAGTGCGCTCGCCCTTGACGGTCCAACCTGTGCCACGTGGTCGATGCTCATGGTGTTCGGGCTGGGAACGGTGCTGCTCTTCGCCGAGCGTATGGGTGGGGCTCAGACCTCATTCGTCGCCAATGCCTCATCGGTGCCCGGTTCCGCCCTGGAACGTGAGTCCGAGGAGGCTCGTCGTGAGCACACCGAGGTCTTCCCGCTGCTGCTGTTCTGCCTGTTCGGCATGATGCTCTTCGCTGCGAGCAATGACCTCATCCTCATGTTCGTCGCCCTGGAGATCTTCTCCCTGCCGCTCTACCTGCTCACCGGCCTGTCCCGGCGACGCCGCCTGGTGTCCCAGGAGGCCTCGGTGAAGTACTTCCTGCTCGGGGCCCTGAGCTCGGCGATCTTCCTGTACGGCATCGCCCTGGTCTATGGGGCGGCTGGTTCGTTCCAGTTGGGCATCATCGCCCAGGCGAGCATGACTCAGATCAGTGGATCCAAGATCTTTGCGGCCGGCATGATCCTGTTGGCCGTCGGACTGCTGTTCAAGGTGGGTGCCGTTCCGTTCCACAACTGGACCCCGGACGTCTACACCGGTGCCCCGTCCCCGGTGACGGCCTTCATGTCGATCGCCACGAAGATGGTGGCCGTCCTCGGGCTCATGCGCGTCATGTACGTCGCCCTGGGTGCCATGCGGTGGGACTGGCAGCTCCTGCTCGCCGTGGTTGCGGTGGCCTCCATGGCGGTTGGCGCCATCGTCGGTCTCTCCCAGACCGACATGAAGCGCATGCTCGCCTACTCCTCGATCGCCCACGCCGGGTTCATCATGGTCGGCGTCGTCGGGGCCTACACCCTGCAGACCGGGCAGCGCCCCGACCAGACCGGTTCGGTCTCCTCGGTGCTCATCTACCTGGCCGGCTATGGTCTGGCGACCATCGGATTCTTCATGGTCATCCTCATGGTGCGCAGGGCTGGTGGTGAGTCCACCGAGATCGACTCCTGGGCAGGTCTGGGACGCCGTCACCCGATGTTGGGTGCCCTCATCGTGCTCTTCATGCTGAGCTTCGCGGGTATCCCGGCCACTGCCGGGTTCACGGGCAAACTGTTCGTGTTCCTTGCCGGTTGGCGCGGCGGGTACGCCTGGCTGGTGCTGCTCGGTGTGATCTTCTCGCTGGTGGCCGCCTACTTCTACCTGCACGTCATCTACGTCGTCTTCTTCAAGACGCCGGGCGAGCAGGCGCAGGACGTCGAGGTCGGTGACCCGAGCGTCGGCGGCTGGATCGTCCTGGTCGTCTGCGCCCTGGGCACCCTGATCCTGGGTCTGTACCCCCAGCCGATCATCGAGATGGTCAACCACGCGAGCGTCTTCCTCCGCTGACGCCCCACGCGAGCACAGGGCCGATACGGATACAGAAGTCGATGTACAGGGGCCGGAGCCTTCGGGCTCTGGCCCCTGCTTCGTCCCATGCCTCGCACCGGGCGTTCGACAACCGTTGAGTGTACGCGGAGCCCGCTGAGGGATTAGGCTAGAAGAACCGGCGTCCACCGACGTCACCCCCGACTACACCCGCTGGGTCTCCCGGCGACGAGGAGTACCGTGTCGCAGAACGTGAGTAACGAGTTCACCGACAACGTCACCGCGAAGCTCGCACTGGTCGAGGAGGAGCTGTCTCGGCAGGCAGGCGCTGACACCCCGTTCGTCACCGAGGCCGCCAACCACATCATCTCCGCCGGGGGCAAACGTTTTCGCCCGTTGCTGGTGACGCTGTGCTCCCAGTTCGGCAAACCCGTGGCCGACGTCGATCTGGTACGTGCCGCCGTCGTCATGGAACTCACCCATGTGGCCTCCCTCTACCACGACGACGTCATGGACGAGGCCTCGATACGCCGGGGTGCGGAGTCGGCCAACTCCCGCTGGGGCAACTCGGTGGCCATCATGGTCGGAGACTTCCTCTTCGCTCGGGCCTCCGAGACGGTCGCCAAACTTGGCACCGAGTACGTCGCCCTGCAGGCACGGACCTTCTCCCGGCTCGTCCAGGGACAGATTGCCGAGACCCGCGGCCCCCAGCTCGACGAGGACCCATTGGAGCACTATCTGCAGGTGGTGTCCGACAAGACCGCCTCGCTCATCTCGGCCGCTGCCGTCTTCGGGGCCATGGTCTCCGACGCCTCGGCCGAGATCGTCGAGTCACTGCGTGAGTTCGGCGAACAGATCGGTTCGGTGTTCCAGCTCTCCGACGACATCATCGACATCACGTCGACACGGACCGGCAAGACACCGGGCACCGATCTGCGTGAGGGGGTTGCCACCCTGCCCACACTCATGCTGCAGGCCTCCACCGACCCGGCGGACGACGAGCTCAAGGATCTGTTGACGGCCGACCTCATGGACCAGCACAACCTCGACCGTGCCCTGGCAGGGTTGCGTGCCAGTCACGTCATCGACGAGGCTCGAGCCGAGGTGCAGCGGCGTGCCGATCTCGCCCGTGGCCATCTTGCCATCCTTCCCGCAGGCGATGCCCGTACGGCGTTGGAGACCCTGTGCGACGAGGTGGTTTCCCGGTCGTCCTGAACCCGGACCTTGCCAGTCTGCGTCCCATCTCCTCGCCGTGACCGCTCCAGCGTCTGCCCTCTGACAGCTCATCGTTCTTCCGACACCAAGGAGTTTCTCGTGGCCCGTCATCTCGATCTCATCGGCATTGGTCCCGGCAATCCGGACTGGATCACCCTGGCTGCCGTCAAGGCCATCCAGTCATTGGACGTGCTCTTCGTCGTCCTCAAGGAGCGTGAGGTCGACGACCTCGTCGAGTTTCGACGCGAGGTGCTCAGACGGCACCGCCCGGACGCCGGGGATCCCTCGGCACCGCACCCGCTGCGCCTTGTCGAGCTGCAGGACCCGCCTCGTCCCTGGCAGTCCACCCCGGACTACCCCAAGGCTGTCGCCACGTGGCGTGCCCAGCGCCTTGGGCAGTGGACCCAAGCCGTCGAAGGAGCTCTGGAGGACGGGCAACGGGGCGGATTCCTCGTGTGGGGAGATCCCAGCCTGTTCGAGTCGACCTTGGCCATCGTCAACCGGCTCATCGCCGAGGTGGACTCCCGCGGCGGTGTGCCGATCGAGCTCAACGTCATCCCAGGCATCTCCAGCTCCCTGTCGTTGGCCACCCGTCACCAGATCGCCCTCAATCGGCAGGGCAGGGCCGTGCAGATCAGTCCGGCTCGTCTGCTTGAGGAGGGCATGCCCGAGGGTGTGGACGACGTCGTCGTCATGCTGGATGGCAAGCAGACCTTCAGCCTCATCGACCCCACTGGTCTCGACATCTACTGGGCGGCCTACATCGGCAGCCCCGACGAGATCCTCATCAGTGGGCCGTTGGCGGACGTCAAGGATGAGATCCTGCGGGTGCGCGCTCAGGCCAAGGAGGAGCACGGTTGGCTCTTCGACACCTACCTGCTGCGACGCCGCTGAGCGATTGACCGGGCGCCGCCACTTCCGGCGGCTTTTGCAGGAAGAACCCACCACGGCAGAACGTGGTCTGGGGGGCGATGGGCTCTCCCGAGTCCCAGGAGGACGGGCTCTCCAACCCTTGCCTGCTCCGATGACTCGTCATCGCAGAGCGCACCGTGTCATGCGGTCGACTACTCGTCATGCTCCCGGCACACGTGATGTGCACTCCAGCTCCGGGCCGGGGATGCGGCACAATGAGAACCATGGATCCTGTGCTGCGTCCCCGTCGTTCCGTCCTCTTCATGCCCGGTGCCAACCAGCGCGCGTTGGAGAAGGCCAAGTCACTGCCATGTGACGGCATCATCATCGATCTGGAGGACGCCGTTGCCCCCGATGCGAAGGTGGCTGCCCGCAACAATGCCGTGGCAGCCGTCGAGAGTCGCAGTTACGGCTATCGTGAAGTCGTCGTGCGCGTCAACGGCATGGACACCCCGTGGTACGCCGATGACCTTGCCGCCGCCGTTGCTGCCCGGCCGGACGGCATCGCCGTACCCAAGGTGAGTTCCGCCGATCAGGTACGCCGCATCGCAGCAGACCTGGACGCTGCCGGTGCTGACCCGCAGCTCGCCATCTGGGCCATGATCGAGACCCCGCAGGCCGTTCTGGACGCCCGTGAGATCGCCCAGGCCTCCGAACGGCTGGCCGTGCTCGTCATGGGTACCAATGACCTCGTCAAGGAGCTGCACTCGCGGCACGTGCCTGGGCGTGCCCCCCTGACGACTGCCCTGCAGCTGTGCGTCCTGGCTGCCCGTGCCGCCGACGTCATCATTCTGGACGGCGTCTACAACGACGTGCGAGACGCAGAGGGATTCGCTGCCCAGGTGAACGAGGCCGTCCTCATGGGATTCGACGGCAAGACCCTCATCCACCCTTCCCAGGTGGCACCTGCCAACGACGGGTTCGCCCCCAGCCCGGCCGAGGTCGAGGACGCACGTGCCCTCATCGCAGCGTGGCAGGAGGGCAATGGGGGAGTGGCCACATATCGCGGCCGGATGATCGAGCAGCTGCACGTTGACGAAGCCGAGCGAGCCCTGGCCATGGCCGACGCCATTGCCGGACGTGATCAGGGGTAGGAGCTTCGTCTCTCAGCTGTACGACAACGAGTACACGGGCTGTACGTCACACATTTCGTGTTGCGTGCAGCTCGTGTTTCTTGGCTGTCCCCCCGGCAGGGGCGTACTGCTGATCGGAGGCGAATCTCCGGGATCCATACAACATATCAAAGTCGTCTTGGACAATCCACACCACGGGCCTCATGTTTCCTTGTCGGCTACTCCCACAGTTCTCGCTCCGTCTTTGATCCTCGTCAGGAATTACTTAGGCTTGGCTCTGGTTTCAATAAACCTGAATCCTGTGTTTCACCGATGAGAGGACGAGAAGTTGAAGACTGGAGCTAATCGGGTCGAAGTCGATCTACTAGGGGAAAGGGAAGTCCCGGCAGAGAAGTACTACGGAGTGCATACTCTGCGTGCTCTGGAGAATTTCCAAATTTCTTCAGGATGCATGAACAATGAGCCCGAATTTATCCGGGGAATGGTTCAGGTAAAAAAGGCTGCTGCCTTGGCAAACCGCGAATTGCGCGTTCTCTCCGAAGATGTTGCCGACGCAATTGTTGCCTCCTGCGATGCGATCCTCGAGGAGGGGCGCTGCATGGACCAGTTCCCTCTCGACTTCTTCCAGGGCGGTGCTGGCACCTCCGTCAACATGAACACCAATGAGGTTGTGGCCAATCTCGCGCTGGAGCTGTTGGGGTATAAGAAGGGACGTTATGACCTGATTCATCCCAATGATCATGTCAATAAATCACAGTCGACGAATGACTCCTACCCGACTGGTTTCCGGCTGGCAGTCTTTGCGCTGCTCAAGGAGCTTTCCCAGGCCATTGAGAACCTTGCTGCAGCCTTCGAGGCCAAGGGCAAGGAGTTCTCCCACGTGCTCAAGATGGGCCGTACCCAGCTCCAGGACGCCGTACCGATGAGCCTGGGAGATGAGTTCATCGCCTATGCGACGACTCTGCGTCATGAGGTCGAGCGCATCGCCGTCGCCGGTGAGCTGCTGCTCAAGGTCAACCTTGGTGGTACTGCCATCGGCACCGGCATCAACACCCCGGAAGGTTACGCGGCCACGGCATGCCGCAAGCTCGCCGAGGTGACTGGCTACGAGATCGAACCGGCCGATGACCTCATCGAGTCCTCGTCGGACAACGGTGCCTACATCACCGTGCACTCCGCCATCAAGCGAGCTGCCGCCAAACTGTCGAAGATCTGCAACGACCTTCGTCTGCTGTCGTCCGGGCCGCGGGCAGGGCTCAACGAGATCAATCTTCCCGAGATGCAGGCTGGATCCTCGATCATGCCGGCGAAGGTGAATCCGGTGATCCCCGAGGTCGTCAACCAGGTCTGCTTCAAGGTCTTCGGCAACGACGTCACGGTGACGTTCGCCGCCGAGGCTGGCCAGCTCGAACTCAACGTCATGGAGCCGGCACTGGCCCAGTCGTTGTTCGAGTCGATCCATCTGCTCACGCGAGCCTGCGACACGCTGCGTACTCGTTGTGTCGACGGTATCACCGCCAATGAGGAGCGCTGCCGCGACAGCGTCATGAACTCCATCGGGATCGTCACCTACCTCAACGACGTCATCGGTCACCACAACGGTGACCTCGTTGGTCGGGAGGCGGCGCGCAGTGGCCGTTCCGTGCGTGACGTCGTCATCGACATGGGACTGCTGACGTCTGAGCAGTTGGACAAGATCATGACTCCACAGAGCTTCCGTCACCCCGTCTACACCGGGCGTCGTTATGAGCCCGGTGAGAGGGAGCTGCCGGAGAGGACCGGAGCAGAAGCCAGTCCTGGCGCGGCGGAAGGCCAAGAGTGACTCTGCTGACATTTCTGGCCCAACTTGCCGTCGTCCTGGCATTCATCTTCCTTGGTGCCAAGGTTGGTGGGTTGGGAATTGGGCTGGCAGGTGGCGCAGGCGTCATCATCCTCGGTCTGCTGGGATGCAAGGTTGATCCTGCCACCGGCATTCCGTGGGAGGTCGTGGGGATCATCATGTCGGTCATCTGTGCGGTGGCTGTCATGGAGAAGGCCGGTGGCCTTGACGTCCTCGTCGCTGCCAGTGAGAAGATCCTTCGCGCCAATCCGCAGCGGATCACGTACGTGGGACCCATCGTCACCTTCATCATGACCGTGCTGTGCGGCACGGGGAACGTGGCATTCGCAGTGCTCCCGGTCATTGCCGAGGTGGCCAAGGAACAGGGCATCCGGCCCTCGAAACCGCTTGCGGCGTCGTCGGTCGCATCACAGATGGCGCTTGTCGCCTCACCGATCTCGGCTGCCACCGTCATCATGGCCGGAGCCGTCGAACCGATGGGGATCAGCTATCCGAAGCTTGTCGCCGTGACCCTGTGCACGACCTTCGTCGGTTGCATGGCGGCGGCGTTCGTCTCGAGCAAGCAGGGATGTGATCTTCAGGACGACCCCGTCTACCAGCAGCGAAAGGCCGCTGGGAAGGTGCATCTGCGTGAGGCCGGCACCTACCACATCGACCGACGGGCCAAACTGTCCCTGGGGATCTTCCTCTCGGCATTGGGCGTGCTCATGGTCTACGCCGTCGCGATCAGCAAGATCGACAATCCGCCCCTGCCGCGGGGAGCAGCCATCATGTGTGCAATGCTCGGTGCAGCTCTGCTCATCTGCCTGACGTGCAAGGTGCCGATGTCGGAGGTCAACGATCAGCCGACCTTCAAGGCCGGTATGAGTGCGGCGACCTGCATCATCGGTGTGGCCTGGCTGGGCAACTGCTTCGTGGCCTCCAACATGGGGCTCATCAAGTCCTACGGTGCCGACGCGCTCAGCGGGGCTCCGTGGCTGCTCGCAGTGGTGTTCTTCCTCGGCTCGACCCTGCTCTACTCGCAGGCAGCGACCCTGGCCACCTTCCTGCCAGCAGCCACTGCACTGGGTGTGGGGACGACGGTGCTGGTGGCCTCCTACTCGGCCGCGGCAGCATTGTTCGTCCTGCCCACCTATCCGACGACGGTCGCCTCGATCGAACTTGACGACACCGGCTCCACCCGGATCGGTTCGTTCATCTTCAATCATCCGTTCCTGCTGCCCGGATTGACTGCCATCGTGGTCTCGGTGTTGCTGGGTTACGGAGTGCTCACACTGCTGTGACCTGATGTTCCACGGCAGATGGCCAGTGAGGTGCCGCGTCACGGATTTTCCGGACACGGCACCTCACTGGTGTGCTGGTTCACCAGATGCTCACCCGCTGACTGGGGTCCAACCACAGGGCGTCGTCGGGCGTCACGTCGAAGGCGTCGTAGAAGGCGTCGACGTTGCGCACGATCTGGTTGCAGCGGAACTGTGTGGGCGAGTGCGGGTCGGTGGCGAGCTGGGTGCGGCAGGCCTCGTCACGGACCTTCTCACGCCAGATGGCGGCGTACGACAGGAAGAATCGTTGCTGCCAGCTGAGCCCGTCGACCGGCTCGGGGGCACCACCGGCATCCTGGTAGGAGATCTGCAGGGCCCGGTAGGCGATGCTCAGCCCGCCCAGGTCTCCGATGTTCTCCCCGATCGTCAGGGCCCCGTTGACGTGCGGGCCGTCCGGCTGCAGCTGCCGGGGCACCAGGGCGTCGTACTGGCTGATGAGGGCCTTGGTGCGCTCCTCGAAGGCGGCTCGGTCGTCGGCGCTCCACCAGTCGCGCAGCGCACCGTGGCCGTCGTAGGTGGATCCCTGGTCGTCGAACCCGTGACCGATCTCGTGCCCGATCACCGCACCGATCCCGCCGTAGTTGACGGCGTCGTCTGCCTCAACATCGAAGAATGGCGGTTGCAGGATGGCTGCCGGGAAGACGATCTCGTTGCGTAATGGGTGGTAGTACGCGTTGACCGTCTGGGGGAACATGAGCCACTCGTCGGGATCGATCGGCCCCGAGAGCTTCTCGATCATGCGGTCCAGCTGGAAGGATGACACGGCAGCCACCGCGTCCACCAGGGATCCCTCGGGGATCTGCAGGCCGGAGAAGTCTCGCCACCTGTCGGGGTACCCGATCTTGGGGCGGAAGTTCGTGAGCTTCTCCAGGGCTTCGGTGCGGGTCTGCTCACCCATCCAGTCCAGGGAGCCGATCGACTGTCGGTAGGCCGCCAGCAGATTGGCGACGAGCTCATCCATCCGCTCCTTGGCGGCTGGCGGGAAGTGCCGTGCCACGTACAGTTTCCCGACGGCCTCGCCGATGGCCGACTCGACGAATCCCACTGCCCGTTTCCAGCGCTCCCGCAGCTGTTGGGCGCCAGAGAGGGTGCGTCCGTAGAAGTCGAAATTGGCCTCGACGAACTCACTGGGCAGGAACGGTGCGAGGTCCGAGATGACGTGCCAGGTGGCCCAGTCGCGCCACTGCTCGATGGGGGAACTGGCCAGCAGACGCTCGATCCCCTCGAAGAAGGAGGGCTGATTGTCGATGACGTGGCAGACGGCCTCGGCGGGAATCCGGGCCGCCGTCAGCCAGGTGCGCAGGTGCAGGCCGGGGTGGGCGTCGGCCAGATCGTCGAACGTCGTGGGATTGAACGACGCCCGCGAGTCGCGAGTGCGCACCTGGTCCCAGTGGTGGCTGGCGATCCGGGTCTCCAAGTCGACGACGCTGCGTGCCCGGGTCTCGGGCTCGTCCAACCCGGCCAGGGTGAGCATGCGGGTCACGTGGACCTGGTACTTCGTGCGAATCTCGGCCTTGTCGTCGTCGCGGTAGTAGGCCTCGTCGGGCAGGCCCAGACCATTCTGCCCCATCCAGGCGACGTAGTGGGTCGGATCGGCGGGATCGGACTCGTTCTCCAGGTAGAACAGCCCACCCACACCCTGACGATGCTGGGCGCCCAGGACTGCCATGAGATCGGTGGCGTCGGTGATCGCGTCGATCTGGGTCAGGTACGGGCGCAGCGGTGTGGTGTCGGCGGCATCCACGGCGTCGACGTCCATGAACCGTCGGTACAGCTCGGTCATGACATCGATCTCGTGATCGGTGGCCTCTGGTGCCAAGGCGCGCAGCTGCGTGGCCCCACCTGAGCTCAGATCCGCCAGGATCCGGTGGACGGCAGCCTCGGAGTTGTCACGCAGCACCCGGAACGATCCGGTGCTCGCCTGATCCGAGGGGATCTCGGTCACACGCTCCCAGGCGCCGTTGACGTGCTGGTACAGGTCATCGCCGGGACGAATGCTCTCGTCGCGGTCGGGGAAGGGTTCTGCCATAGGCCCACCCTAGTGGACCTGGCAACGAGGGCAGCTTCAAGTGGCATGAACCTGTCATCCCATGTCATGCTCCGAAGAACAAAAGGACACTGAGAATTGCGGTGAGCCAGCACCATATGGCCACAGAGCCGGCTAGCGCAACCACTGCTTCAAAACTCATTTTTGGGACGAGTGAACGATCATCTTGGACGATGTTTCCTCTGTCGACACCGAGAGACCATCCGGCAGGGGGAAGCATGATCAGGGGAACGAGATAGACGACAAACGCTCTACTGCTGAAGGTGGCACCATCTGACATGAATCTATGTGGATCCGCTGTACAAATAAAAGTATGGTAAATTATTGTCATGGCCAACCCGGTGAGGGTAGCCATGCCGAGGCCGATTGTTGTGATTCTGTGCTTCCTTTTCTTTGGAGTTTCACATGTCTTGATGGTCTTTCTCCACAGCCCGGTGATCCAGCCAACCAGGGGGGAAGATGAAACACATGAGGGAAATTCTTGTACAAGCATGATGACGCTCCGTTGTCATATGAATGATCAAGAGAACGACTGCCCAGACGGTTCCGACGATGGTGCCGAGATGAGGCCGTTGAGGGGTGCGCGACGGTATTGCTGGTCGTGCGGGGCCAGATGCTGATCGGGTGTTGCTGTCATCATTGTCTCACGGCTCCACCATCGGGGCAGTAGGGCTGTTCAGGCACCCTGGCTGCCAGTGATCTTGTGATCGTATGTTGAGACGCAATCAGAAAATAATCCATATCCAGAGCCATAAAACTTCCATTATGGCAAACCAACATATTACACATAACAACAGAATAATGACCGACATGAGTGTCATCGATACGAAACTTCTTCGGCAATTCTTGCTGTTGTTCATTCGAACAGCGACGAGTGACCATCCACCATATGGGAATGGAATCAGTGCCAACAGATATAGGATAAGTGCCCCGATTTTTGGGGCCGTGTCGAGGTGTGACCCAAGAGATTGTGAGTCCTGAAAGAAGTCAAAGAAGAAGATTGCTGCGGTGGCGATTCCGATCATACTCAGCGTTGCAGCGTAGAGCATTTTGATTTCATGTCTTTGCGCGGACAAGGGTCTGTGTGAAATGATATTTTTTTCACACAGACCGTCAATCCATCCGAGGAGAGGAAAGGACAACCCCATGAAGGTCATCCACGCGAATCTCGGGGAGGTGAACCACCTCACCTTGGAAAACATGACGAATACAATCGCCCAGACGGCTCCGACGATGGTGCCGATGAGGAGGCCGTTGAGGGGTGCGCGGTGGTACTGGTCCTTGGGTGTGTTGTTGTGGGTG